>ERZ779737.44-NODE-44-length-124022-cov-18.915066_pt1 | contig 124022 bp, 103 predicted proteins | sample MGYA00511889_ERZ779737 | MGnify/ENA primary metagenome ERZ779737 (study PRJEB29588, sample SAMEA2163575) | human gut metagenome | biome: human gut; feature: human-associated habitat; material: faeces | place: Denmark | collected 2008/2010 ...
AGAGCACACTACAACATCAATAATCACGGCAGCGGCGGCAGGAGCACTCCTCCTGCTGACCGCATCCTGCTCATCAGGAAACTCCGGCATAGACGGCAAGGCCAATGCCCTGGAGATGGTCCGCGCCGAGATGACCCGCTGCCCCGACGGCACATACCTCGACGGAATGGAGGGCAGGCTCAAGTGGAACTATACTACCGGACTCGAACTCATGTCCTTCCTCGATGTATGGGAGGCATACGGCGAGGCTCCTGAGTATCAGGACATCTTCGACTACGTGCTGGACTGGTACGGTAAGGCCGTGGACTCCGCCGGAGTGATTTACAAATACAAGAAGTCCAACTTTAACACCGACCACGTATGCCCGGGCAACGCCCTCTTTGTTCTCTACGAAAAGACCGGGGATGACCGCTGGATGACCGCAATGCAGACCCTCCGCGACCAGCTCAAGGACCATCCCCGCACCTCGGAAGGCGGCTTCTGGCACAAGCAGACCTACCCCCACCAGATGTGGCTCGACGGTCTCTATATGGCCCAGCCCTTCTACGCCCATTACGCATCCCTATACGACGATCCGGAGGACAGGGACTCGATTTACAGGGACGTGATCAATCATTTCCTCACAGTCGCCCGACACACCTATGACCCCGCAACCGGCCTCTACCGCCACGCCTGGGACGAGTCCAGCCAGATGTTCTGGAGCGACCCGGCCACCGGTCAGTCCGACCACGCCTGGGGCCGCGCCCTCGGCTGGTACACGATGGGCATAGTTGACGTCCTCGACTACATTCCGGCAGAGACTGAGGGCCGCGACTCCCTTATCGCCGTACTGCAGGACATTTACAAGGTGCTGCCCGACTTCGCCGACCCCACCACAGGCATGTGGTACCAGGTCCTCGACTGCGCCGGACGCGAGGGCAACTACCTCGAGGCCACCTGCTCCGCCATGTTCTCCTACTCCCTTCTCAAAGGAGTGCGCATGGGTTACCTCCCGCCTGACCTGAAGGACTGGGCGAAGAGTACCTACGAAGGCTTCACCGACTATTTCCTCTACACCGACGGACAGGGCCTGCCCGCCATCAAGGACTGCTGCGAAGTGGCAGGACTCGGCGGAAAGGACAACCGCAGCGGTGACTACGACTATTATATCAACGAAAAGAGACGCAGCAATGATCCCAAGGGCGTAGGTCCCTACATCAAGGCAAGCCTCGAATACAACAGACTGTTCAATGAAAAATAATCTTAAACAATTGACGATTCTGGCATTGCTTCTGGCCTCCCCCACCATCCTCTTCTGCGGATGCGACAAGACACCGGTCCCTGAAGAGCAGAACGGAGGAGTGCCGCAGAACGTGCGCCTGCTATCCTCCGACGAGACATCCCTGACATTTGCCTGGAGTCCCGTGGATGGAGCCGACTACTATTACTGGCGGCTGCAGGAAGCTGACGGCGAGCTGCATTCGGCCAGCTCCACAAAGGACACTTCCGTCGTTCTGTCGGAGCTTGTCACAGGCACTGCCTACAGTTTTTCCGTAAGAAGCCACAGCGGACTGACCGACTCGGAATTCTCCGAGGCCGTGGAAGGCATTCCCGGAGGTCTGCCCGAGCCCCCCGAAATTACCGATGAACTCATTGCCGAGCTCGGTCTTCCCGAAGACGAGAACGACGAACTGACAAGGGCCTTCCCTACTGCCCAGGGCTGCGGAATGTTCACTACAGGCGGACGCGGAGGAGACGTGTACCGTGTTACCAACCTCAACGACAACGGCCAGGGTTCCCTCCGCTGGGCCATTGACCACGAGGGTCCCCGCACCATTGTCTTCGACGTGGGCGGAACCATCGAGCTGAGCCGAGACCTGGACATCAACGACGGGGACATCACTATCGCCGGCCAGACAGCTCCCGGGGACGGAATCTGCCTGAAGAACTATTCCCTGAGAGTCAACGCCGACAACGTCATCATCCGCTTCATCCGCGTGAGGATGGGAGATGATGCCATGAACGAGAGCGACGCCGCATGGGGAAGGGACCAGAAAGACATCATCATCGACCACTGCTCCTTCAGCTGGAGTACGGACGAATGTTCTTCATTCTATGACAATGAGAATTTCACCATGCAGTGGTGCATCATCAGCGAGAGCCTCACCAACTCCATCCACGGCAAGGGCGAGCACGGCTACGGCGGCATCTGGGGCGGCACTCCCGCATCCTTCCACCACAACCTGATCGCACATCACTCCAGCCGTACACCCCGTCTCTGCGGCAGCCGCTACACCGGCATGCCGGAAAACGAGAAGACCGAGATAGTCAACAACGTGTTCTACAACTGGGGCCCTGTCAACGGCGGCTATGCCGGAGAGGGCGGCTCGTTCAACTTCATCGGCAACTATTACAAGCCGGGAGCGGCCACCAATCAGAAGAAGAACCTGGTCAACAGGATATTCAGTCCCAATGTCGATGACGGGTCCAATGCCAACGAGGCCGGTACCTGGGGTACCTTCCATCTTTCCGGGAACTACTTCGACGGCACATCGCCCTACATGCGGTCCGACTACATGAGCCTCATCGACGAGGTCAATGCCGACAACTGGGCAGGCCTGCAGCCCAAGGGCACCCCTGCGGGCGGAGAGGAGTCCATCCGTTCCGAAAGTCCCTTTGACATCTCCTACAACGGCTCCTATATCGACGTGCAGAGTGCACAGGACGCATACGCCAGTGTTCTGGAGCATGTTGGAGCCTCCCTGCACAGAGACGCCGTTGACAGCCGGATAATCAATGACACACGGGAAGGCTCCTACACCCACGAAGGTTCCAACGGCTCTACTGGCGGACTCATAGACACAGAGCAGGACGTAGGCGGATGGCCGGAATATCAGTCCGGAGAGCCATGGACCGACACCGACGGAGACGGCATTCCCGACGACTGGGAGGATCATTTCGGTCTCGTGAAGACCAACCCCGCCGACGGCTCAGCCACAACCCTCGACCCTACCGGACGGTACACCAACCTCGAATTATGGCTACACTGGCTGGTAAAGGACATAATAAAATAAACCATATCAATTATTAACCAATACAAACAATCGTCTTATGCGAGAATTATCTAAAAAACTGTACCTTCTTCTGGCGGCCCTGCTGTGCATGTCCACAGCACTCTACGCCCAGGAGGTAAGAGGTGTGGTCACAGACTCGAACGGCGAGCCCCTTCCGGGCGTCAGCGTCGTAGTCGAGGGCACCACTCTCGGAACTCAGACAGATCTGGACGGTGCGTATGTCATAGAAGTTCCTGACATCAACGCCTCCAATCTGCAGTTTATCTTCATCGGAATGAAAGATCAGATCATTCCGGTAAACGGACGCACCGTCATCGACGTCGTCATGGAAGAGGACGTGACGATGCTGGAGGAGACCGTTGTGATCGGTTATGCCACCGTAAAGCGCCGCGACCTCCTCGGCTCCGTATCATCCATCAGCAACGAGAAGATTACAGAGCAGCCCGTAACCAGCGTATCCCAGGCCCTGACCGGACGTATGGCCGGTGTGTCGGTGACCACTACCGAGGGTGACCCTGACGCCGACATCAAGATCCGTGTCCGCGGCGGCGGTTCCATCACCCAGGACTCATCCCCTCTGTACATCGTGGACGGTTTCCCTGTGGACAACATCAACGATATCGCTGCTTCCGAGATTCAGTCGATGGACGTGCTGAAGGATGCCTTCTCGACCGCCATCTACGGATCCCGAGGTGCCAACGGAGTAGTCATCATCACCACCAAGAGCGGTGAGAAAGGCCGCAAGATATCCGTCAGCGTCAACGCCTACTACGGTCAGAAATGGATGGCCAACCGAGATGCGATACAGGTCATGGACTCCGAGAACTTCGTGAAGTTCCAGTATGAGCTCGGCCTCATCAGGGACAACATCTCCGACAACTACGAGCCTTTCTTCGGCAGCTTCGACGACATCGACCTGTACTACGGCCTGCCCACCAACGACTGGGTCGGCATGGTATTCGGCAACACCGGCCAGACCTGGAACACCGACGTGACACTGTCCGGCGGAGGCGAGAACTACAACTGGACCCTGGGCTACGCCCACATGGACGACCACGCCATCATGACCGGCTCCTCCTACGCCCGTGACAACCTCAACCTGAAGGCCCAGTACAAACCCCACAAGTCCCTGACCTTCGATGTCAACGTGCGTTACTCCAACATGAACACCCGCGGCTCCGGCGCCAACTCCATGAACGATGCCGGTTCGACCTCCGGCAACGGACGTCTGAAACACGCCGTATCCTATACCCCGATACCCATCTCCTCATCCATCCAGAACGTTGACCTTGAGGAGGACTACGGTGACAATGCACCCCCGCTCCTCTCCGTAGCCGACAACGACTCCAAGAGGACCCGTACCCAGTGGAACGCCAACGGAGCCGTAACCTGGGAGATTATCCCCAACCTCCGTCTGAAAGTCGAGGGAGGTCTGCAGGACTACCGTCAGATGGACAACCGTTTCTACGGCCTTACCACCTACTATGTGGCCAACACAGCCACCTACAAGAACCTGCCCGCATCCCGCTACACCGACCGTTCCTACCAGAGATACCGCAACACCAACACCCTGAGTTACGATTTCTCCGAGGTGTTCGACGATGACAGACACAATCTCAACTTCATCCTCGGCGAGGAGATGATCATCACCAAGAGCCACCAGATCACGACCATGGTGGAGAATTTCCCCGAGTCCTTCGACTCCGACATGGCCTGGAACTTCATGAGTACAGGTACTCCGATTTCCTACGAGGACTACTACGATCCCGATGACAGGCTGCTCTCCGGCTTCTTCAGGGCCAACTACGAGTTCGACGAGCGCTACTCCATAGGAGCCACCATCCGTGCGGACGGTTCCTCCAAGTTCGGTCCCGGCAACCGCTGGGGATTCTTCCCCTCGGCAGCCGCTTCCTGGCGTATCTCCGCCGAGCCCTGGATGCAGGGTGCAAAGGGATGGCTGGACGAGCTGAAGATACGTTACAGCTACGGTACTGCCGGTAACAACAATATCCCCGCAAACCAGATCAACCGCGTGTACAACGGAAGCTCTACCTCGTGGATAAGCATGGGCAACACCTACTACACCACAGGTACGGTGATGAGCAACCCCGACCTGAAGTGGGAAACCACCATGACCCACAACATCGGACTGGACTTCAGCTTCTTCCAGGGACGGTTCTCCGGATCCGTGGAGGTCTATCAGAACGACACCAAGGACCTGCTGATCGAGTTCCCCATCGCCGGCAGCGGATATGAGACCCAGTACCGCAACATCGGTTCTACCCGCAACAGAGGTATCGAGGCCACCATCAACCTGCCCATCGTGCGCAAACAGAACTTCGACCTGTCCTTCAACGCCAACATCGCCTTCAACCAGAACCGCGTCACCGACCTTGGAGGACTTGACCGTATCGAGTATGCCACCCAGTGGGCCTCTACCGAGGTCGGCACTGACTACATCGTGGAGGTGGGCCTGCCTATCGGCTCCATGTACGGCTATCAGAACGACGGCATGTACACTGTGGATGACTTCGAAGGCTACATTGACGGTGAATGGGTGCTGAAGGAAGGTGTCGCCGACGCCTCGGCCATCATCGGTGCCGACTACCTGCGTCCCGGAGCCCTCAAGCTCAAGGACCGCGACGGGGACGGTGCTATCACCACAGCCGACAAGACGGTCATCGGTGACGCCAATCCCCTCTTCGCCGGCGGTTTCTCCCTCTCGGGCTACGTCTACGGAGTGGACTTCTCGGCCAACTTCTCCTACAGCTACGGCAATGACATCTACAACGCCAACAAGATAGAGTTCACCTCTTCCAGGAAGTACTACAACCGTAACCTCATCAAGCAGATGAACGTCGAGAACCGCTGGACCAACGTCAACTGGGAAACCGGCGAGCTGGTCAACGACCCCGAGACTCTCGCAGCCATGAACCAGGGAGTCACCATGTGGTCTCCCGCCATAGGCAATGCGGTATTCTCCGACTGGGCAGTAGAGGACGGCTCGTATCTCAGGCTCCAGTCCGCCACCATCGGATACACCTTCCCCGAGAAGTGGACCAGCAGGGCCTACATCCGCAAGCTCCGTATCTATGCCACCGGTACCAACCTCTTCTGCTGGACCAACTACTCCGGCTACGACCCCGAGGTGGACACCAGGCGTGACACTCCCCTGTCTCCCGGCGTGGACTACTCCGCATATCCCAAGAGCATAGGATTTGTATTCGGTATCAACCTGACATTCTAACACAGACATGAATATGAAAACACATATCAAGATATTCGCAAGTGTACTCGCCGCAGCTGCCGTGATGTCCCTGAGCTCATGCACCGAGGAAGGATTCTTCGACGTCAAGGCACCTTCGGCAGCCGACGAGTCCAATGTGTACTCCAACTACACTCTGTCAGAGTACGCCATCTTCTCCATAGCCGAGACCTTCGGCCACACCAACAACTACCGCGGCCGTTTCCTGCCCTGGTACGGATTCAACACCGATGTCGAATGGTACAACGGCACCAACACCACCGGCAAACAGCTGGCCCAGTACGAGCCTACCACCAACAACACCCAGATGAACCTCGACAACGGTCCCTACAACGAGATGTTCGTAGGTATCGAGAGGGCCAACCTGGCCATCGAGGGTCTCCGCGCCTATGGAGATGTGGAGAACCAGCCGGATATGGCTTATCTTCTCGGCGAGGCCCTCACCCTCAGAGCCATGATTTACTACGACCTGACCAAGGCATGGGGAGACGTGCCCGCCCGCTTCGAGCCCATCAACTCCGAAAACATCTTCATGGCCAAGAGCAGCCGTGACACCATCTACGTGCAGATACTGGCAGACCTCGAGGAGGCCATTCCCTATCTCTACTGGCCCAACGAATCCTCCCAGACCGCAACCACCGACCGTATCAACAAGGCTTTCGCCTGCGGTCTCTACGCCCGCATAGCCCTGGCGGCCTCCGGATATGCCCTCCGTCCTGAAGACGGTACGGTAGGCACCGGCAATCTCGGTTCTGTAAGAAAGACCAACGAGCCCGCCCTCCAGGCCGAAGTGCTTTATCCCAAAGCCCTCGGATACCTGCAGGAAGTCATCAACAGCGGTACCGCCAATCTCGTAAGCTCGTACGAGCAACTGTGGCGCGATTTCAACAACTATGACCTGACTGCCGGCAAGGAAGTACTCTACAGCATTCCTTTCAGCGACGGCCGCGGCAGATGGAACTACCACTTCGCCGGCAGCCACGAAGGATCCTCCTACATTGGAACGGCCGCTAACCGCGGCGGCGATGTCGGTCCGGTACCTTCGCTCTACTTCAAGTACGGTGCCCAGGATGTGCGTAGGGACGTCAGTTGTGTAAACTTCGACTGGATCGAGGACAGCCAGGAACCCGCCGGCATAGATATGTGGTATTTCGGAAAATACCGTTTCGAATGGATGGAGACACAGCCCTACGGCGGCGGAAACGATGACGGCCTCAAGCCCGTAGTTATGCGCTACTCCGACATCCTCCTGATGGCAGCCGAGATAGCCAACGAACTGGGACAGCCGGACGTCGCAAAGAACTACCTTCTTCAGGTAAGACGCAGGGCCTACGCCGGCAATGAGGCTGTGGCAGACTCCTACGTCAACAGTCTCAGCGGCAAGGATGCCATCTTCAACGCCATCGTGGACGAAAGGGCCCTCGAATTCGTAGGTGAGTTCCTCCGCAAGGCCGACCTCATCAGATGGAACCTTCTCACAGCAAAGCTCAACGAGGCCAAAGCCGATATGAACGCTATAGCACAGCGTACCGATGAAGTGTACTACAGTTACAGCGAAGACGGCATGAGCCTTAATTTCTGGGGACTTGACCCCGCACAGTCCGGCATCAGCCCTGAGGGCAGCCAGTGGATTCTTGCGGAGGATTATTTCCAGAACTTTGACACAGAACTCATCGATGCCATATACCAGACAGAAGACCCCAACACCCGCCAATTCTGGCCCATCTTCGACATTACCCTCACCAACAGTCAGGGATATCTGGTAAATGACTACGGATACGGAAACTAACAGTCAAATCACATTCCAATGAAAAAGTTATTTAAAAACATTATAATAGCAGCAATACTGGTAATGGGAGGCCTATACGTATCCTGCACCAGTGTAACTGATGAACTCACCGAACTGAGTCTCACCCGCTGCCTCGAGCCGCTCAACCTCGAGCACACCATATCCAACGGTGACAGCGTCATCTTTGGCTGGGACCTGGTCACAGGCGCCGACCATTTCGCACTGCAGGTGGCCATCGGTCAGAAGGATTTTGAAAATAACCTTTACAAGGATCTCACGGTCTCCGCTGACTCTGTACCCTATGGTATCAAACTCATACCCGACACGACATTTTTCTTCCGCGTCCAGGCTCAGGCCGACAACGGCAAGGAGCCGTCGAAGTGGGCAGAGTACATTGACACCATCGCCACATACGCGGTGCGCAGCAACCTGAACCTTCAGGTAACTGAACGTACAGCCAATTCCATCTCCCTGTCCTGGGACCAGGACCCTGAAGTCACCCACATCACCTACACTCCCCGCGACGAAGCACAGACCAGGTACACGCTCACCGCTGAGGACATAGCTGCCGGCACTGCCACCATCACTGGCCTAAGCGCCTCCACCAGCTACACCGTAACTCTCTACTTCCAGAGTGCCAACCGCGGTGAGCTGAGTCTATACACCATGCCGGACCTTTCCAATGCTGCCACAGTGTCAACACTGGAGGACCTGCAGGCTGCGTTCAGGGATGGAGCAGCTGAGGTGGCCCTCTCCATGGACGGCTCACCCTACGAGATAGGTCAGGTAGACCTCGTCAGCAGTATGAATATCTACGGCATGGAAGCGGCTGACGGTACCCGTCCCGTAATCATCGGAGAAGTGCACATCAACACCGCATCCCTCGACCATTTCTACAGCGAAGGTATCGAATGGAACGGCAATGAATCAGAATTCGGTTTTGTCATCCAGCTCAAGAACGGCGGCGGTCTGTCCGATGTGCAGATAGGCTCAATAACCTACAAGAACAGCACCATCACCGGATACTCAAAGGGCATCATGTACGAGTGGGGCCAGGGCATGACTATGGACAACTACATTCTCGACGGATGCACTGTCTATGACATACCAGGCAGCGGCGGTGACGGCTTCGACCTCCGTCAGGCCACCACTACCCTCGGCAACCTGACCATACAGAACAGCACCGTTTACAACAGTTTCAGGAGCTTTATCCGTCTGGACGCCGATGTTCAGGTCAGCGGTGCCATCACCCTGCAGAACAACACCATAATGGGCCTCAGCACCGTAGACAACTCCACCAATAACCGTGGAGTAATCGGCATCCGAACCACTGCTGCGGCCGGGAAAGTCTATGTCAATGACAACATCTTCCTGAATATGACAGACTTCTCCACTATGATCAGTGCCAGCGAGGCAAACCTTGCTGCTTCGGACATGTCCTTTGCCGGCAACTACTTCTACAACGTAGCCGAGACATTCTTCAACGACAAATGTACTGAAGCATCGGCAACTGCCGGAGGCGGCTCAGTTCTCGGATCGGACCCCTGCTACAACTCCGAGGGAATGATATTCAACATCACCAACTCCAACGTCCTCTCCGCCGGTGCCGGTGACCCCAGATGGCTGGTAGAATATGTTGAGCCTCCCATTGACAACGAACTGCCCCTCATCGAGGGAGCCAAGACATGGGATCTTACAGATGCGTCAGTATTCAGCGGTGAGATGAAAGTGACTCAGGTAAAGGACCAGCTCCGCTTCATCGTATCCGAAGAGAACACCATACTCCTTGAGGACGGTCTGATTAAGTTCACCGCAGAAGGTGTGACCAATCCTGCAGGAGCCGTAACCGCCGGCGGTCTTGAATTCCACGTAGACAAGCCCGGCTCAGTCCTGATTAAGACTGCTGACTATGACGACATTACAGGCAACCACGTAGTAGTGTCGCTCAACGGAACCGTCAAGGGCGGTGCCGCCACCCAGGTCAACTACGGTACAGTGCAGAAAATCATCGTGACCGACATAGCCGAGGAGACCCCCATCTACCTCTACGCTTCCGGTCCTATAGCCATTGAGTCGCTCGCATGGTCCAACGACACCACACAGGTCAACACGGCCCTGCCTACTCCTGAGAACGTAACCGCCGCGCCCGCAGCAATGGTTCAGGGCGAGGCTACCGACATCGTCATCACCTGGGATGAGGTAGAGAACGCCGGTTCCTACTCGGTAAGCTTCAACAACGGAGCCAGCGAGACAGTTGACGGCACCACCTATACCGTACCCGCCTCTCAGACAGGTTTCCTGCAGCCAGGCAGCTACTCGGTACGGGTATTTGCCAACCCGGCCGAAGGTGATATCTACAATACCCAGTCATCAGCCGGCTATGTCTCTTTTGCAGTCCTTGCAGGAGGCGGACAGGGCGGCGGCACAACCGTAACCACAGCCGATGAACTCTTCAGCGCCCTCTCCGCAGGTGTCGGTGAGATTACTCTTGAGGCCGGTACCTACGACTTCACTTCCGTCTCAGCTACAGGCCTCTCCGAGGACGGTGTCTACACTGTTTCAGGTGACCTCAGTCTGACCGCCGACGGAGATGTTTCCGCCATCGGAGCATTCAAGTTCGGTGCAGGTGCAGGCGATGTAATCCTCGACGGCATCACCTTCAGCGGAAACAATCAGGCAATCGGAAACTTCCTCGAAGATGTAGAAGGCGAGACCGCAGTCCAGTCCGTCATCGTACGCAACTGCGAGATCTCCGGATATGGCAAATCCATCATCTACGTCAGCAAAGACGGCTCTTCCATAAGCAGCATTGAGTTCACCGGCAACCACATCCATGACATGGGTACCGGCCAGGGCTCCTTCGATATCCGCAAAGGAAGCGTAGGAAGTCTGACTGTACAGTCCAACACCATTAACAACGGCTCACGTGACATGTTCCGTGCCGACGCCGATGTTACAGGAATGAGCAGTATGGTCATCGCCAACAATACATTCGCCAACATCACAGGAGGCAACTCCAACGGATTTGCCCGCGTCAGAGCAGTTGTAGCAGGTGGAATAACCATCTCCAACAACCTCTTCCTGAACATGATGAGCAGCAACTATCCGTTTGTCCACAGCAACACCACATCTGAAAATACCGTAAACTTATCCAACAACTTCTTCTACAACTTCCACGAAGAGTGGTTCTCCGATATGGACGAGGCTACTGCTACGGCCAACGGAGGTGCGGTTCTGACAGCCAGCCCTGTTGCAGATATTGACGGAGGTGACTTCACCCTCACCAATGCAGTACTGATGGCCAAGAAAGCAGGTGACCCGAGGTGGAATCCCCAGGCAGACATGCCATCTTCATCATCCATTGAGGTCAACTCCATAGATGAGCTTGTCAACGCAATCGCATCCGGAGCCACCGACTTCACCCTCAATGCCGGCACATACGACTTCCGTACTCCTGGAGCCAGCGGTGCCAGCGGGTTCTCCGAGGACGGTGTGTTGACAGCATCTTCTGATCTCTCACTCAGGGGCAACGGTGATGTAACCGTCATCGGAGGCATAAAACTGGGTGCCGGTCTGAGCAGTCTATACCTTTACGGCATTCATTTTGACGGTGCTTCGCAGGCTGTCGGCAACTTTATCGAGGATGTGGACGGAGCAACAGCCTCCACAGCCATCAGCGTCCGCAACTGCGAGATATCTGGATATGCCAAATCCATCATCTATGTCAGCAAAGAAACATCTTCAGTAGGAGACGTTGAGTTCGCCGGCAACCTTATCCACGACATGGGTACCGGCCAGGGCTCCTTCGATATCCGCAAGGGTGCGGCAGTCAGCCTGACAGTGATGAACAACACCATCTATAACGGCAGCCGTGACATCTTCCGCATCGATGCCGATGTTGCTGGAGTATCAGGAGTATCCATATCCAACAACACATTCTACAACATCACAGGAGGAAACTCCAACGGATTTGCCCGCATCAGAGCAGCTGTCTCCGGAGGAATAACCATCTCGAACAATATCTTCGTCGACATGCTCAGCAGCAATTACCCGTTTGTGCACAGCAACACCTCCTCCGAGAATATCGTAAACATATCCAACAATTTCTTCTACAACTTCCATGAAGAATGGTTCTCGGATATGGATGAGGCCACGGCCATAGCCAACGGTGGAGCTGTCCTCACGGCCAGCCCTCTGGCAGATCCCGCCAACGGTGACTTCACCGTAACCGACGCCACAGTCAAGGCTGCCGGAGCTGGTGACGGAAGATGGCTGTAACGGATATGAAGGGTATTGCATTCTAAATATTTGATTAATTTTGGAGGGTGTTTCTAGAAAGGGCACCCTCCTTTTTGAAGTAATGACAGAAAACTTTAAGACATTTAAAATCATAAAATTATGGTAGATTTCTCACTTAAAGGAAAGATTGCGCTGGTGACCGGCGCATCCTACGGAATCGGCTTCGCCATCGCATCGGCATACGCAGAGGCCGGAGCCACCATCGTATTCAACGACATCAAGCCCGAGCTGGTGGAGAAGGGACTCGCCTCCTACGCTGAGCTGGGCATCAAGGCCCACGGCTACGTCTGCGACGTGACCGACGAGGCTCAGGTACAGGCCCTCGTAGCCAAGATAGAGAAAGAAGTCGGGACAATCGACATTCTGGTCAACAACGCCGGCATCATCAAGCGCATCCCCATGCACGAGATGAAGGCCTCGGAGTTCCGCCAGGTGATAGACGTGGATCTCAATGCACCCTTCATTGTCTCCAAGGCTGTAATTCCCTCGATGATCAAAAAAGGCGGCGGCAAGATCATCAACATCTGCTCGATGATGTCCGAACTCGGCCGTGAGACCGTATCGGCCTATGCCGCAGCAAAGGGCGGACTGAAGATGCTCACCCGCAACATAGCCTCCGAATACGGCGAGTACAACATCCAGTGCAACGGTATCGGTCCCGGCTACATTGCCACACCACAGACCGCTCCCCTGCGCGAGAGGCAGCCGGACGGCTCCCGCCATCCCTTCGACTCCTTCATTGTAGCCAAGACTCCCGCAGCCCGCTGGGGCACCACCGACGACCTCAAGGGCCCCGCTGTCTTCCTGGCCAGCTCCGCCTCCGACTTCGTCAACGGCCACATCCTCTATGTGGACGGCGGTATCCTCGCATACATCGGCAAACAGCCTCAGTAAACATCCGGAACAATTTTCAAAATCAGACTTAATATGAGTAAAATCAACATAGAAGTGCGCTACCCGTCCCACCAGGACGACGCCAGGCACTACGACACCGCCACCCTCCGCAAGCACTACCTCGTGGAGAAGATCATGGCCCCCGATGAGATCAACATGTGCTATTCGATGTTCGACCGCATCATCGTCGGCGGCGCCATGCCCGTGGCAGAGAAGCTGACCCTCACCTCCCCCGACATCCTCCGCTCGGAGTATTTCACCCAGCGCCGCGAGGTCGGAGTGATCAACGTAGGCGGCCGCGGAGCCGTCACCGTAGGTTCCGACCGCTATGAGCTGGAGTTCAAGGAGGCCCTGTACATCGGCCGCGGCGACAGACACATCGTATTCGAAAGTCTCGATGCTGAGCACCCCGCCAAGTTCTACTTCAACTCCGCTCCCGCCCACAAGGAATATCCCTGCAAGAAGGTTTCCAAGAAGGACGCCATCGTCATGCACATGGGATCCCTCGAGGAGAGCAACGAGCGTACCATCAACCGTCTGCTGGTCAACGAGGTCACTCCCTGCTGCCAGCTGCAGATGGGCATGACCGAGCTGGCACCGGGCAGCACATGGAACACCATGCCGGCCCATACCCATGACCGTCGTATGGAGGCCTATTTCTACTTCGAGCTGCCCGAGGACGCCGCCGTCTGCCACTTCATGGGCGAGCCCCAGGAGACCCGCCACATCTGGATGCACAACGAGCAGGCCGTCATCTCCCCCCAGTGGAGCATCCACTCCGCCTGCGCCACCCGCAACTACACATTCATCTGGGGCATGTGCGGCGAGAACCAGGACTACAACGACATGGACTGGTGCTCCCCCAAGGACCTCCGCTAACCTTTAATGAAGTTACCATGAAAAAGATTCTGATTCTGACAGCAGCTGCGGCTGCAGGCCTCCTGGCCCTGGTTTCCTGCCGGAACGCACAGGAAGGCGACAAAGTGATGGCCCGCTACGTTCCCGAAAGGGCCGACGACTTCGTATGGGAAAACGACCTGGTAGCCTACCGCGCCTACGGCAAGGCTCTTGAGGGCAATCCCACATCCCCCGGTTTCGACGTCTGGGTCAAGAAAGCCGGCAAACTGGTAGCCGACGAATGGTATAAGGGCGCAATGGACGACCCCGACTACTATCACCACGACCATGGCGGAAAGGACTGCTACAAGGTGGCCGTCAGCCTCGGCGGCGGAGCCTCCTCTCCTATCGTGAACGGCAGTATATCCTATCCTCCGACCAACTACAGAGACTACCGCATCGTAGAGGACACCCCTGAGAAAGTGGTCTTCGAGCTGGTATATCCCGCATGGGCCGCCGGCGAGGACAGCGTGGCCCTGACCAAGCGCATCACCGTCACCCCGGGCACCCAGTTCTGCAAAGCAGAGGATATCTACACCGGCACATTTGACAGCCTGACCGTCGCCGCCGGCATCATCCGCCACGAAGTGCTCGGATCCTCCGCCGGAGACAACTTTGTCGTTATCTGGGAAAAAGCCTCCGACCAGAGCATTGAGCCCGAAGAAGGCCAGCTCGGCCTGGCAGTCTATATGCCGGACGCAGACAAAGCCGAACTGGAAAGCATAGGCGGCCACGCCCTGGTCTTCAAGACCATCACTCCCGGCCAGCCCATCACCTACTGGTTCGGTTCCTGCTGGTCCCGAGGCGACAGGATAGCCACCTCCGAGGCCTGGAACGGATACGTACAGGAATTCATCGCCTCACTTCAGTAACAGCCGCTTCCGCTGTTTTATCCGACTATCAATCTAAGGCTGCCAAGCGCACCGTTGTCTCCGACAGTGCTCATGGCAGCCTTTCCTATTATTGCACTAAGGAGTAGAGAGTACACGGGGGAATGCGACTCCTTCCGAAGGAGTAAAATTGCATATGTCCGTGCTGAAGAGCAAAAGGACAAAAGAGCAGCAATGCAGTAAGAAGCAGTTCCTACGGCATCACGATTCCTCTTCCAAGACGGCAGTCGATGTAGACCGTCTGCGGTTCGGGAAAGCGGACAGCCTTGATGAAGGACTTTTCGGCCACCACCTCAGCCCGTCCGATCCGCTCCAGATCGCAGATGCCCTCGCCGCGGAAAGGATTGACAGTGAAATATCCTATGCCGAGAGAGGTGATGTTCTGGAAGAAATGCGTTCCCTGACTCGGGTCTATACAGAACCCCTCGATGCCGCACTCCACTATCACCTTTGCCTCGGATATCTGGTTCCAGCGTACCGGAACTCCAAGCCACGGGTCGCTCGACCCCCACCGGCCCGGTCCTATCAGGATGTAGGACCTGCCGGAAGCCGCCATCATTGCATTCACCTCCTCTATCTGCGACGCTATCTCCTCCGTCCTGGACTTGTCGAAGACCTCCTGACGGACATATATCACATCCGTGACTCCGTCGATGTAGCCGGCACCGAGAGCACTTTCGGAATATATCAGCGCATTGTCGGTACTTACCGTGCTCCAGTCCATGGACTGTTCCTCCGCGAACTCCGCTATCGGCCTTACCTGCAGGACACTGAGTACTGCATCCTCCCCTTTGGGAACGTCCATGTCCAGGGCAAACTCCATCTCCACCTCGCAGCGCAGCTCCCGGCGGCAGATCTCCAGCAGGTCCGTCAGTATCTGAGGAAGGGGAATGACATCGTACTGAAGGATATTGGCAAAGGATATCACCCGCATTCCATCAGAGAATGTACCGGGCCTGAGCATCTGACTCTGGAAATCCCAGGTGGAGGCTACTTTGGAGAGATTGCGGAAACCTTCGGTCTCGGGTATGGAGAACTTGTGGATGTTGATACCGTCATCGATCGAGGTCTTGAACTCCTCCGGCTTGAGATCCAGGGCATACATGGTGTCCTGCCCGTCCTTGAGGGCAAATCTGGGCGTGGACATCTGCACGGCTTTGGCCGGATACTTGGGGCAGAAACGCAGGGTCTTGCCTCCGTCCACCACCAATTTGCCAAGACCGAAAGCTATATTGACCACTCCGTCCTCGGGTTTTTCTCCTTCCATGGGATAGAAATTCATGGATTTGGCCACTCCGGAGGCCGTAGGGAAGAAATATCCCCTGTCCTCGGTACCGCATACTCCCTGGATGACTACGGCCATCTTCTCCTCGCTGAGCAGATTGCCGGTAGTGCGCAGATAGGCCCGGCTGGCGGCCAGGAACACCGAGGCATAGACACTCTTGATAGCCTTGCCCAGCAGCCTGAGCATCTGATCCCGGTTCTCCACGCATGGAATCATGTATGTCGAGTAGATGCCGGCAAAGGGCTGATAGTGCGAGTCCTCCAGTTTCGAACTGGAACGCACCGCCAGAGGAGACGAGACCGTAGCGATATAGGCCCTGAGCTGTTCCACCAGTTCTTCGGGCAGTCTGGAGCTGACGAACTCCGACAGCAGCTCCTCGTCGGAGATATTGGCGTCTATAACATACTGCAGGCCGTTTTCAAGGATGAAGCGGTCGAAATAGTCCGTCGCCACCACTACTGTCCTTGGAATGGAGACCCTCACGCCGGGATACCTGGAAGTCATCCCGTATTTCTGCAGGACGCTGTTCATGAACGCCAGTCCCCGGGCCTTGCCGCCCAGAGAGCCCTCTCCCATCCTCGCGAAACGGATATAGTGCGTATAGGTGTCATTGTCAAAAGAGGCAATGATACCCTGCCCGGCCTGGATACGGTAGTCCCTGATCTGCCGGATGACGAACTTGCGGACATCCTCAGGAGTAGAGAAATCGGACATGCTGGCCTTGCGGATCCGGCGTCCAAGATTGAACAGGCCGCGGGAATACATCCACTTCGAAAGGCGGTTGCGGGAGCAGTAGTACTCCAGTTCCCGGTCGGGAATCTCCCCTATCAGGGTCTGCAGGTCCTTCAGATCCCTGGCCCGCGCTATCACCAGATGCGTATCCAGGTCCTTCACCACGAAATCCCCGAAGCCGAACTCCTCCGTGATGTACTCCGACAACTGGATGAGCAGTGAACTCGAGTATTTTTCTATGAAACCCGCTCCTATCTCCCTGGCCGTCTCCGCCACGCTGCCCTGAGACGACTGGAGGATGATGGGCATCTGCGGGATGTCATTGCGTATGTACCGGCACAGCTCTATGCCCGCGTCGATTCTCTCCATCTCAGGCCTGTCCCCCTTGTGCATCACGAAACCGACGTCGGAGATTACCCCAAGCAGGTTCTTGCGGTACTTGGTGTACAGCTCCATGGCCTCGTCATAATTGGTCGCCAGCAGAATCTTGGGACGCGCCCGCTTCCTGAGCTTGAGCTGCTGCTCGTTCAGGGCCTCTTTCAGAAACTCCGCACTCTGCTTGAGCACCAGTTTGTAGAGCGCGGGCAGATAGGTGGAGTAATACCTTATCGAGTCCTCCACCAGCAGTATGGCCTGCACTCCTGAGGAAAGGATGTCGGCATCGGCGTTCATCCTGTCCTCAAGCAGCTTGACTATGGCAAGGATAAGGTCGGCGTTGCCGTTCCAGGTAAAGATATAGTCGATGGCCGAGCGGTCGGCGGCCTCAATCTTATTGAGCAGTTCCTTGGAAAAATTGGTCAGGATGACTATCGGTATCCCAGGCCATTTCTCACGGATAAGCCGCGACTGGTCGAAAATGGCGGCGTCCCGGATATTGAACATATCCACTATCAGGTCATACTCCGGATCCTTCTCCAGAAGTTCCATTGCCTCCTGAGTGGTATTGACCCAGGTAAAAACTGGTGGGTTGCTGATGTTCAATTCGATATATTCCCGGTAAAGCTGAGCCTCGATCTGTCCGTCCTCCTCGAGGATGTAGGCATCATAGCTGCTGGATATCATGAGAATCCTGCGTATACGCTTCTCCATCAGTGAATAATAGTCCGTTCTCACCAGTCTCGTCTGGCCCGTAGAATCTGTCCTGTCCATAGTCATGTGCGGTATCGTTGATATAAGAGGTTCAAATATACGCATTTTGAGGGATTTATTCCCATATTTTAACTAACTTCGCCCCATGAAGACTCTTACCATGCTGGCGCTGGCCGCCTTGACAGCTGCCGTTACAGACACTCCCGCTGCAGCACGGGACATCATCCCCGATACCTGCACCTACACCAACCCGATACTCCACGCCGACTACTCCGACCCCGACGCCATACGGGTCGGCGGCGACTACTGGATGACCGCCTCCTCGTTCAACCACGTGCCCGGCCTGCAGATCCTGCATTCGGCCGACTTAGTGCACTGGAAGATAGTCAATGCCGCCCTGCCCAGGATGAGCCCTGAGGAGGATTTTGCGCTGCCCTCTCACGGCAACGGTGTCTGGGCCCCCGCCATCCGCCACCACGACGGCCTCTACTGGATATTCTGGGGCGACCCCGACCGCGGCATATACTGCATCACAGCCGAAGATCCGGCAGGACAATGGAGCACGCCGCATCTGGTCATCGAAGGCCGCGGCATGATCGACCCCTGCCCCCTCTGGGACGATGACGGAAGGGTATGGCTGGTACACGGCTGGGCCGGCAGCAGGGCTGGATTCAAAAGCGTCCTCTCCCTCCGCGAGCTGGCTCCGGACTGCAGCGGCCCCGTCGGCGAGGAGATCCTCATCTTCGACGGCAAGCACAACGGCAATCCCACCGTCGAAGGCCCCAAGTTCTACAAGCGCGCCGGCTGGTACTACATCCTGGCCCCCGCTGGCGGAGTCAAGGAAGGCTGGCAGCTCGTCCTCCGCTCCCGCAGCGTCACCGGACCCTACGAGTACCGCAATGTCCTGGCCCAGGGCTCCACAGCCATCCACGGCCCCCATCAGGGCGCATGGGTTGAGGACACTGAGGGCGGCCACTGGTTCCTCCACTTCGAGGACCGCTACGCCTACGGCAGGGTTGTCCACCTCCAGCCCATGACCTGGGATGATGAAGGCTGGTGCGTAATGGGCACCGACCCCGACGGCGACGGCACCGGCGAGCCCGTCACCTCATGGCAATGTCCTCCCATCTCGACCGGCGCCCGGCAGCTGGAGGGTCCCGGCGCATTGGAACGCGGGGATGACTTTACCTCGACCGCTCTCTCCCCCATCTGGCAGTGGCCCGCCAATCCTGGTGTGGGACAATATTTCCTCAATCCCTCGGAAGGCAGCCTCCGCCTCATCTGCCGTCCTCTCCCCGAAGGCTCGCGGAGTCTCTGGGACTCCCCCGCACTGCTGCTGCGCAAGCTCATTGGCCCGGAAGACTCCTTCACCGCCCGCCTGAGCTTCCACCCCTCCTACGAAGGTGACCGCGCCGGCATCACCGTCATGGGCGAGAGCTACGCCGCCCTGAGCCTCCTCTATGAGGACGGCTCCGTCTACCTGGCTCACAGCATCTGCGAGGAAGCCGACACCGGAGCCTCAGAGAGCGAGACAGCCCGCATCCTCCTCTGGAGTTCAGAAGACCTGGAACCCTCCTCCGGCAGCGGTGTCACCGCACCGGACGTCCTTCTGCGCGTCGAGATAGACCGCAACTCGCTCTGCACATTCTCCTACAGCTTCGACGGCAAGCGCTTCCATCCTATCGGCAGCACATTCAAAGCGACAGCCGGCCGTTGGATCGGAGCCAAGACCGGCTGTTTCGCCACTGCCCGCATTCTCAAGAACGACGGAGGCTCCCTCGACATCCTCGAGGTACAATAAAAAAAGGACCTGCCCTATCCGGACAGGTTCCTTTCAACCCCTTCATCGCATTATAACGGGTAAAATGCGATGAGTTAGAAATTAAAAAAGTTTTTAGCGTTGTAGTACGAGATATCCTGGACCATCTGATGAATCCGGGGCATCTCGCTCTTGGGCAGACGTCCGCTCTCCACATCCTCGCCTATCACGCTGCAGAGGATTCTGCGGAAATACTCGTGGCGGGGATAGGAGATGAAGCTGCGGGAGTCGGTGAGCATGCCCACGAAACGGCTGAAAAGACCGAGGGCGCTCAGAGCGTTCATCTGCTTGCGCATGCCGTCCTCCTGATCCAGGAACCACCAGCCGGAGCCGAACTGCATCTTGCCGGGCACGGTGCCGTCGTTGAAGTTGTAGGCCATGGTGGTGAGCACCTCGTTGTCCCCGGGATTGAGACAGTAGAGGATAGTCTTGGCCAGCTTGCCTTCCGAGGCCAGACGGTCGAGGAGACGGTTGCCGGCGGCGGCGCAGTGTACGTCGTGGATGGAGTCGTAGCCGGTGTCGGGACCGAGCTGGGCCATCATGCGGGAATTGTTGTTGCGGATAGCTCCCACGTGGAACTGCTGGGTCCAGTCGCTGGCGGCGTCCATGGCTGCGAAGTCATAGAGCATCGCGCTGCGGAACTTGTCCAGTTCCTCGGCGTCGGGAGTCTTGCCGTCGAGAGTGCTGCGGAAGATCTTGTCCACCTCCTTCTGGGTGTAGTCTGCGGCATAGAATGTTTCCAGACCGTGGTCGGAGAGACGGCAGCCCATCGACGCGAAGAAGTTGTGGCGGCGCTGCAGGGCCTCCAGCAGGTCGTCGTAGGTGCGGATTTCCATACCGGCAGCTGCTCCGAGGCTCTCAATATACTTGATGTAGGCCTCGGGATTCTCGATTGCCATGGCCTTGTCGGGCCTCCAGGCAGGCAGGACCTTCACTCCGAAGGGCTTGTCCATGATGGCCTTGTGATACTCCAGGGAGTCGGCGGGATCATCGGTGGTGCAGACCACCTCTACGTTGAAACGCTTCATCAGGCCCTGGGCGCGGAACTCCTCCGTGGCTAAAAGCTCGTTGCAGCGGTCGAAGATTTCCCTGGCATTCTCCGGTTTAAGCAGGTCATAGATGCCGAAGACACGGGCCAGCTCCAGGTGGGTCCAATGATAAAGGGGATTGCGCATCGTGTAAGGCACGGTCTCAGCCCACTTGCTGAACTTCTCGAAGGGGGTACGGGAGCCGGTGATGTACTCCTCCGGCACACCGTTGCCGCGCATGGCCCTCCACTTGTAATGGTCGCCTCCGAGCCAGAGTTCCGTGATGTCGCGGAACTGGTAGTTCTCGGCAATCATCTTGGGTACCAAATGGCAGTGATAATCTATAATCGGCAGTTTCTCAGCACTTTCGTGATAAAGTTCCTCAGCTGTGCCATTGCTGAGCATGAAGTTTTTGTGGATGAATGAAGCCATATTTTTTTACCTTTAATTGATATTCGTCAGGTCAATGCCGCACAAAAATAAGAATTAATTTCCAAAAGACACAACAAAATCGTGCACGTTCACGATTTTTTTGTAATTTTGCACGAAAACGTGACAAACCAATATTTAACGATATCATGGAAAGATTAAACCGTTCAACTGTCAAGGCCCGTACCTATACTGAAAAAGTGATTCAGTTCGGCGAGGGCAACTTTCTCCGCGCATTCGTGGACTGGATTATCTGGAAGACCAATCAGAAAACCGATTTCAACGCATCAGTTGTAGTCGTGCAGCCCATCGAGAAGGGCATGGTGGACATGCTCAACGAGCAGGACGGACTCTACGACCTGAACCTTCAGGGCATCGACGAGGGCCGGCAGGTGGACTCGATAGAGATGATAGACGTCATCAGCCGCGGCATCAACCCCTACCGCGACTTCGACGCATACATGAAACTGGCAGAACAGCCTGAGATCCGTTTCGTTATATCCAATACCACAGAGGCGGGCATCGCCTTCGACCCTGCCTGCAAGTTCGATGACGCCCCGGCCTCCTCCTACCCCGGCAAGCTCGTACAGCTCCTCTACCACCGCTGGGAATATTTCAAGGGCGCACCGGACAAGGGCCTGATCATCTTCCCCTGCGAGCTTATCTTCCTGAACGGAAAGGAACTGAAGAAATGCATAGAGAAATACATCGAACTGTGGCAGCTCCCCGACGGGTTCCGCAGCTGGTTCGAGAACTCCTGCGGCGTGTACTGCACCCTCGTGGACCGTATCGTGCCCGGCTACCCCAAGGACACGATCAATGAGATCCTGGAGCGCATCGGCTATGAGGACCGCCTCGTAGTAAAGGCTGAAATCTTCCACCTTTGGGTCATCGAGGCCCCTGCAGAGGTTGCCGCCGAGTTCCCCGCCGACAAGGCCGGACTGCACGTACTCTTCGTACCCAGCGAGAAACCCTATCACGAGCGCAAGGTCACCCTGCTCAACGGTCCCCACACCGTCCTCTCCCCCGTAGGCTATCTCAGCGGCCTGAACACCGTACGCGAGTGCGTCGAGGATCCCCTAATCGGCCGTTACGTGCGCAAGGTGATGTTCGACGAGCTGCTCACCACCCTCGACCTGCCCAAGGACGAACTGGAGAAATTTGCCCACGATGTGCTCGACCGCTTTGTCAACCCTTATGTCAAGCACTTCGTTACCAGCATTATGCTCAACTCCTTCCCCAAGTACCGCACCCGCGACCTGCCGGGAGTGAGGATATACCTCGAGCGCAACGGACACCTGCCCCAGGGCCTGGTATTCGGTCTGGCCGCCATCATCACCTACTACAGGGGCGGCAAGCGCGGAGAGGACACCATCACCCCTGCCGATGACCAGAAGATACTCGACCGTCTCACCGAGCTCTGGGCTACCGGCGACTGCCGCAAGGTAGCCGAGGGCGTGCTGGCCGAGAAATACATCTGGGACGAGGACCTCAATGCAGTTCCCGGCCTGACCGACCTGCTGGCCTCCTACCTCGGGAAGATAGCCGCCAAGGGCATGCGTGCCGCCGTAGAGGAAATACTGTAGCGACATAACTTCATCATGGACAGATATATCAAGATCAACTCAGCCGACAACGTGGCCGTAGCCGTACACCCCCTCTCCGCCGGAGAGACAGTAGCGGTGGACGGGCTGCGGCTCACACTGACGGAGGATATACCGGCCGGGCACAAATTTGCCCTCATTGACCTGCACACAGGTGACAATGTGATCAAATACGGGTTCCCGATAGGACACCTGACCGCCGACGCCCCGGCCGGCACCCGCATCGACCACACTAAGCTCAGGACCAATCTGGAAGGACTTCTGGAATACACCTACACTCCCGGACTCACCGATATACCGCCCGCCAGGAATCAACTCACCTTCAAGGGGTACCGCCGGAGCAACGGGAGTGTGGGCATCCGCAACCAGATCTGGATCATCCCTACCGTAGGCTGTGTCAACGGTACGGTGGAGCGCCTTGAGGAACTGTTCCGCAAGGAAATTGAGGGCCGTGAGGGCAGTGTGGACGCAGTGGTGGCCTTCCCCCACAACTACGGCTGCTCCCAGCTCGGAGACGACCATGAGAACACCCGCAGGATCCTCAGGGACATGGTACTTCACCCCAATGCCGGCGGAGTGCTCGTCGTCGGACTCGGCTGCGAGAACAACCAGATGAGTGCCTTCCGCGAGCTTGTCGGTCCGGTGGACTCCTCCCGCATCCGCTTCATGGAGACTCAGAAAGTAGAGGGTGACGAAATCGGGTACGGCATGGAGCTGCTCCGCGGCATCTTCGAGGCCTGCCGCCATGACGTCAGGGAGGAAGTACCTGTCTCTGAGCTGAAAGTAGGTCTCAAATGCGGTGGTTCAGACGGCCTTTCCGGCATCACCGCCAACCCGCTCCTGGGACTGTTCTCCGATTGGATTGTCTCACAGGGAGGTACTACAGTACTGACCGAAGTGCCCGAGATGTTCGGAGCCGAGACCCTGCTGATGAACAGGTGCTGCGACCGGGCCACATTCGACTCCCTGGTGGCCATGATCAACGACTTCAAGGAATATTTCATACGCAACGGACAGCCCGTGTACGAGAATCCCTCGCCGGGCAACAAGGCCGGAGGCATTTCCACCCTCGAGGAGAAATCCCTGGGATGTACCCAGAAGTCCGGCAGTTCCATCGTAAGGGGCATTCTTAAATACGGTGACAGGCTGAGTCTCAAGGGGCTCAATCTGCTGAGCGCTCCCGGCAACGACCTGGTGGCCGCCACTGCCCTGGCCTCTGCAGGGTGTCAGATAGTGCTGTTCACCACCGGCCGCGGTACTCCATTCGGGACTTACGTGCCTACGATGAAGGTGTCCACCAACACCCCGCTGGCTGAGCGCAAGCCGCTGTGGATAGATTTCAACGCAGGCGTACTCGTGGAAGGCACTTCACGCGAAGAGCTGCTGCACAAGTTCATCGAATACGTACTTAAAGTCGCATCCGGAGAGCCGGTCAACAATGAGATGTCGGACTTCCGCGAGATAGCCATCTTCAAGTCCGGCGTAACCCTCTGAAAACGCAGTTCCCGCACCGGTTCCTCCCAACGAATTGACTTCGGGGTGCAGACTGTTTTGTAAGGGATTGACAACCAAATTGATGAAAAATTAACTGCACATTTGCCCGGTTACTAACGAGAGCAAATGTGCAGTCTGTTTCTGAACCAACTGAGTATCAGGTGCTCCTAAATCAAAGTGCACCACGAAGTCAATTCGTTGAGCCAAAAGCGCACACCAGTCACCGTGGAAGGGGATGTCCTCTGAAAAGGACGCGCTTCGCGCTTTTCCCTCCCACCGCTTCGCGGCGGGCCCCTCCCTCTAACAGGCCGAGGGTGGCATGCTTTTCAGAGGATATCCCCTTCCGCGGTGAGAATACGATAACGAATCAGTCTTTGTCTAGTAGTTTTCGATATTGAGGGGGGTAAGTATGTCCATGTGCATGAAGTTGTCCTTCCGCTCCGGACGCTTATGCTTGATGATGTAGTCCGAAAGGGCCATTACCGCATTATAGGACTGGAGGTCAGTGTGTTGGCAGATAAGGGCACTTATCAGCCCGCTGCTCAGCGCACTTATATTTTTTTCGAGATTGTCGAAACCTATCACTACCCGGTCGGGGTCCGGATTCCGGGACAGGTACTCCGAGAGCAGGTGCACGCGGGAGTTGAACATCACTATGTGGTGTATTCCGGGATGGGACTTGAAGAAGGTCTGAAGCTGACGTTCAGTATCCTTGGGTGCCTGGGGGTCGATGAAAAGATTGTGTATCCCGCTTGAGGGATAGTGCTCGGCCATGTAGTCCAGGAAGCCGGACCGGCGGTTGAGAGTAGGATCGGACTGACGCATCTTGTCACGTATAATCCTGACTACCAGCACTCCTTTAATCTGCTTAGGAGATGTTCGCAGGGTAAGCAGACGGGCACAGAGATATCCGCTCTTATACATAGGCATGCCGTAATACGCAAAATGTCCGTCATCTTCCAGCTTGGAGTCCACGTACACATAGGGAATACCGCGGAGATTCAGGGCATTTGCCAGTGTATAGGTATCGTTCTTGAAAAATGGAGGCAGCACTACCCCGGAAGGATTGCTTTCCAGAAGCTGCATGCCGGCCTTGCGGAACGACTCCGGACTGTACTGGTCATACAGAAAAATCCTGGTCCGGATATTCATCGACGCGATATTCTCCCCCCCTTTCTCAAATCCCTCACGGACCAGATACCAGTAGTCTTCCTTTACGCTGTCCGGCAGGATACACGCTATCACGTGCTCCTTGCGAGTGGCCAGCATGGAGGCATATACATTGGGTTCATAGCCCAGTTCGTCGATGACCTGACGTATTTTCTCCATGCTCTTCCGGGAGACTCCGCCGCGGTCGTGGAGCACACGGTCCACCGTACCCTTTGACACACCGGCAAGTTTGGCTACATCGGCAATGGTTATCTTTTTATTATTTTCTTCCATTTATATCGTTTTATATTGTTTTTCTAAGGTTCACGCGGGACAAATATACAAATAAAATCGTGTTTTTTTAAAAAAATTTCGTGCACGTGCACGAAAATAAAAATAAATGCCTACTTTTGTAAGCGAAAAACTAATCAGTACTATGGCAAAAGTTGTTACTTTCGGAGAAGTCATGCTCCGTCTCTCTACCCCAGGCTACCTGAGGTTCTCACAGGCAAAACAGTTTGACGCCACATTCGGCGGAGGTGAAGCCAATGTGGCCGTATCCCTGGCCAATTACGGAATAGACGTGCAGTTCGTCACCAGACTGCCCGAGAACGAGATAGCGCAGAGCTGCGTCCGCGACCTGCACTCCTACGGCGTAGGCACCGACTACTGTGTGTACGGCGGCGACCGCCTCGGCATCTACTTCCTGGAGACAGGAGCCGTGGCACGCGGCAGCAAGGTGGTGTACGACAGGGCTCACTCCTCCATCTCCGAGATACAGGCCGGCATGATAGACTGGGAGAAAGTGCTCGCAGGAGCATCCTGGTTCCACTGGACCGGCATCACACCCGCCATCAGCCAGGGCGCGGCCGACGCCTGCCTGGAGGCAGTAAGGACAGCCAACCGCCTCGGCGTGACCGTCTCATGCGATCTTAACTATCGCAAGAACCTCTGGAAATACGGCAAGAAGGCCTCAGAAGTAATGCCCGCTCTCGTAGAGTGCTGCGACATCATTCTCGGTAATGAGGAAGATGCGGAGAAGGTATTCGGCATCAAGCCCGAAGGTTTCGACGCCGCAGCCACAGAGGGCAAGGTCAATGCAGCCGAGTTCGAGAGCGTATGCACCCAGCTGATGCAGAAATTCCCGCGTGCGAAGAAGGTCGTCATCACCTTGCGCGGCTCCATCAACGCCAACCACAACACCTGGGGAGGCGTCCTCTACGACGGTCAGAAACTCTACACCTCTCCCCGCTACGACATCACCCACATCGTGGACCGTGTCGGCGGCGGTGACTCCTTCATGGGAGGTCTGATCTACGGCCTGCTCACCTATACCGGCGACGACCAGAAGGCCCTGAACTTCGCAGTAGCAGCTTCCTGCCTGAAGCATACCATCTTCGGAGACTACAACCAGGTAACTGTCAAGGAGGTCGAGAACCTGATGAAAGGCGACGCCTCCGGACGTGTAAGCAGATAATATAAAGGGAAAAAGACAATGGCAAGATTCAACAAGATACAGACCCTCACGGCCATGACCGGCACCGGCATGGTCCCCGTGTTCTACCACAGCGACATAGAGGTGTGCAAAAAGGTCCTCAAGGCCTGCTATGACGGAGGCGTGAGAGCCTTCGAGTTCACCAACAGGGGCGACTTCGCCCACGAGGTATTCGCCGAACTCATGAAATACAGCACCCGGGAGTGTCCGGACATGGTGCTCGGCGCAGGCACTGTTGTGGATGCAGGCACGGCCTCACTTTATATACAGATGGGCGCCAACTTCATCGTCGGGCCCCTCTTCAACCCCGACGTGGCCAAGGTCTGCAACCGCCGCTGCATCCCCTACTCTCCCGGCTGCGGCTCGGTAACCGAGATAGGCTTCGCCCAGGAGGCAGGCTGCGACCTGATCAAGGTCTTCCCGGCCGGCAATGTAGGCGGCCCGTCATTCGTCAAGAACGTGCTCGCCCCCATGTCCTGGAGCATGCTGATAGTGACAGGTGCTGTGGAGCCGACAAGGGAGAACCTCACAGAGTGGGTCAAGGCCGGAGTGAGCTGCGTCGGCATGGGCTCCAAGCTCTTCCCCAAGGACGCAATAGCCTCCGGCGACTGGAACCGCATCACCACCCTGTGCCGCGATGCCCTCGGATACATCGCCGAGGCACGCACTGCCAAGAAATAACTGAAACTCTAACCTGATACTGTATGAAAGAAGAATCCACAAGCAAGAAACTCATGACCAACTGGAGGTGGTGGATGTGCGTACTGCTCTTCCTGGCCACTACAGTCAACTACATGGACCGTCAGGTCCTGTCCCTGACCTGGAAGGACTTCATCGCACCCGAGTTCCACTGGACTGACAGCGACTACGGCACCATCACCGGTATTTTCTCCATCGTCTACGCAATCTGCATGCTCTTCGCCGGCAAATTCGTGGACTTCATGGGGACCAGGAAAGGCTATCTGTGGTCCATCGGAGTATGGTCCGCCGGAGCCTGCCTCCACGCCATCTGCGGCTGGCTCACCGTGCATATTGAAGGCTTCGAAAATGCAGCCGCGATGACGGCAGTCGAGAACGGATCCGCCGCTGCCCTGGCCATAGCCTCCACCAGCGTCTGGCTATTCGTGGCCGCCCGCTGCATTCTGGCTCTGGGAGAAGCCGGCAACTTCCCCGCCGCCATCAAGGTGACAGCCGAGTATTTCCCCAAGAAGGACCGCGCCTTCGCCACCTCGATATTCAACTCCGGAGCCTCGATAGGCGCCCTCGTTGCCCCTGCCACCATTCCGCTGCTCGCCCAGTTCTTCAAGGACCGCGGCGTAGGTGGAGGCTGGGAGATGGCTTTCATCATCATAGGTGCCCTTGGCTTCATCTGGATGGGATTCTGGGTCTTCATGTACGACAAGCCCGAGAAGTCGAAGCACGTCAGCAAGGCCGAACTGGACTACATTCACCAGGACGATGCGGAGAATGTATCAGCCGCAGCCTCTGCATCCGAAAAGGACGAGCTGAAGATTCCCTTCTGGAAATGCTTCACCTACCGTCAGACCTGGTCCTTCATAGTCGGCAAGTTCTTCACCGACGGAGTATGGTGGTTCTACCTGTTCTGGGCTCCCGCCTACTTCTCCGACACATACGGCTACGCATCCAGCTCCAGCCAGGCCATTACCCTTATTTTCACCCTCTACGCCATCGTAACCGTGCTTTCCATCTTCGGAGGCTACTTACCTAAACTATTCGTAGAGAAAAAGGGAATGAACCCCTACAACGGCCGCATGCTGGCCATGCTCATCTTCGCTTTCTTCCCTCTGTTCGCCCTCTTTGCCCAGCCCCTCGGAGGCTTCTCCGCATGGTGGCCGGCAGTAATCATCGGACTCGCGGGAGCCGGACACCAGGCCTGGTCGGCCAACCTCTTCTCCACCATCGGAGACATGTTCCCCAAGTCGGCCATCGCCACCATCACCGGTATCGGAGGTATGGCGGGCGGCATAGGCTCTTTCCTCATCAACAAAGGAGCCGGCGCTCTCTTCACCCACTCAGAAGAGATGGGAGAGGCGTTCACATTCCTGGGGTTCAGCGGCAAACCGGCCGGATACATGATTGTCTTCTGCATATGCGCCGTAGCCTACCTGATCGCCTGGTCCATCATGAAGTCCCTCGTACCCAAGTACAAACCCATCGAAAAATAACGTCTGATCATCATATTGTTTTCGCCAGGCCTGCCGCACTCCTTCAGCGGGAGGCCTTTTTCTAAAGATACGGCATTATGCACCTCAAAATACATCACTCACTCCTGACCGCAGCATTTCTCCTGCTGTCCTCCTTTCCGCTTTCCGCCCAGGATTACGGAGTAAGCGGCTTCATGCCTGCGTTCTTCCCTCAGATGAAAGCATCCCTTTCCTGGCCTGAGGCCTGGGGCAACAGTCCTGAGAAGGACTTCGGGACGTGGAAGGTCCGTGCCCGCGGCATTGTCCTTGAGTGCATGGAGAATATTCCTCCTGCTCCGGATGAGTTCGGAATGGCAGTGACTGCCTCCGAACAGAGGGACGGATATACTGCCCGGAAGATAGAATTCAACCTCTCCGCATGGTACCGTGTCCCGGCGTATCTGCTGGTTCCGGACGGAGAGGGTCCCTTCCCGGCAGTATTGGTGCTGCACGACCACGGAGCCCATTTTACAATAGGCAAGGAAAAACTGGTCCGGCCCTTCGGAGTATCCCCCGAGGTGCAGGAAGATGCCCTGCAATGGGTGGAAAAATGCTATGACGGGGTATTCGTAGGCGACTTTCTGGCGCAGCACGGTTATGTTGTCCTGGCAGTGGATGCCCTGTACTGGGGTGACAGGGGCCGGCTGGAAGGAGCGGACTACGACGTGCAGCAGGCTCTGGCGTCCAATCTGCTTCAGATGGGAGGCTCCTGGGGCGGAATCATCACTGCCGACGACATGCGCAGCACAGATTTTCTGGCATCTCTGGACTGCGTGGACACCGCCCGCATCGGTTGCCTGGGATTCTCGATGGGGGCCTACCGTTCGTGGATGCTTGCCGCCGTGAGCAGCCGCATCGCCGCCTCGGCCTCAGTATGCTGGATGAACACCACGGAACATCTGATGACTATGACCAACAACCAGAACAAGGGCGGCTCGGCGTATTCGATGATCGTTCCAGGACTGCGCCGCTACATGGACTATCCACACACGGCCGTCCTGGCCTGTCCCCGCCCGGTCCTGTTCTTCAACGGCAGTCAGGACAAGCTCTTTCCCGTCGAGGGCGTGGAGGACGCCTACGACATCCTGAGGAAAGCCTGGGAGGACAATAATGCAGAAGACAGGCTCGTCACCAGAATATGGGACGAGAAACATTTCTTCAACCGGCAGATGCAGGAGGAGGTTCTGGGGTTTTTCCGCCGCTGGCTTTGATGACAGCAGTGGCAGCAGCCACGGCCAGCTGGTCGCAGCGGTTGTTCATGGGGTTGTCAGCATGGCCCTTGACCCATACAAAAGTGACACGGTGACGGCGATAGACAGACAGAAAACGTATCCACAGATCGGCATTAAGACGCTTTTCAAAATTCTTGCGTTCCCAGCCGAAGACCCAGCCCTTGTTGACCGAGTCGACTACGTACTTGGAATCACTGTAGAGGATTATTTCCGCATTGTGACGCTTGACCGCCTCGAGGCCGACAATGACGGCCGTGAGTTCCATACGGTTGTTGGTCGTCTCCGGAAAACCGGCAGAGAGTTCCTTATAATGCTCTCCACAGCGCAGGATAACACCATAACCGCCCGGCCCGGGATTGCCCCGGGACGAGCCGTCGGTAAAAATCTCTATAGGCAGTTTCCTTTCAGCGCACATCGCTCACTGCACTACACCGGTCCCTTGACTCCGCCCTTGGAGCCGCCCTCGGATGCTGACGGCGCCTTCAGGACATTCTCCCGCATCTGCTCATAGTTCCAGCGGTTGCGCACTATGTCGATAGCCTCGTATATGGCCGACTTCATGGGCATGGGATTGGCTGCATTCTTTCCGGCCAGTTCGTATGCGGTACCGTGATCCGGAGCGGTGCGCACTATCGGCAGACCGGCCGTAAAGTTGACTCCTGTATCGAAGGCCAGGGCCTTGAAAGGAATGAGTCCCTGGTCGTGGTACATGGCCAGGACTGCATCGAAATTGTACTGCTGATGGGTGCTGAAGAATCCGTCCGGGGAATACGGTCCGAAAGCCAGGATATTCTCGCGGCCGGCAGCCTCGATGGCAGGACTGATGACGTCTATCTCAGCACGTCCCAGCAGACCGCCGTCTCCTGAGTGTGGGTTGAGTCCCAGAACGGCTATCTTGGGCCGGACTATACCGAAATCCTTTCTCAGGGACTGGTCCATAACGCGGATCTTTCCTAAAATCTTCTCCACTGACAGAGCGCCGGGAACCGAGGACAGGGGCAGATGGTTGGTCACCACTCCTACCCTCATCTTGCCCGACACCATGAACATCATGCCGTCACTGCCTCCGCTCTGTTCCGTCAGGTACTCGGTGTGACCGATGAAGCCGGGCAGATGCAGGGCCACGTCCTTCTTGTTCAGAGGAGCAGTGACCAGAGCATCCAGATCTCCGGCCACCAGATCCCTGACCGCAGTCTGCAGAGAGACCAGAGAAGCCTCTGCCCCTTCGGGCGAGGGCTGTCCGGGATCGATGCGGAAATTGTCCTGCACGCAGTTGATGATGTTGACCCGCTTGGAGTGATAGTCCTTGGCGGTATTGATGATGTTGGTATTGAGTGTCTCCACGTCAGAGAGCTGCTTCTTGTAGAAGCCGAATGCCCTCGAGGAGCCATAGACGATCGGGATGCAGAGATCCAGGAGGCGTGCATCTGTCAGAGACTTGATAATCACCTCATAGCCTATTCCATTCGTATCACCCTGGGTGATTCCTACTATGATTTTCCTATTCATGGCTATAAATTTTGTGGCCCGTGTACAGACGGGCGTGCAAATTTAATCACTTTTTCGCTACCTTTGTCAGCATGTCCAATATTCTTGACAGAGATATCAAGTACCTCCCCGGCATCGGAGAGAAGCGGGCCGCCCTCCTGGACAAGGAACTCGGCATCCGCACTTTCCGTGACATGCTGTACACATTCCCCTACAGGTACATCGACCGAAGCCGGGTCTACTCCATCTCGGAGATAGACTCGTCCATGGCATATATACAGATCAGAGGCAGGATAATACGTACATCCACTGCAGGATCCGGCAAATCAGCCCGCTTCATTGCCACCCTCAAGGACGACAGCGGCACCATAGACCTTGTATTTTTCAAGGGAGTAAAATGGATACAGGACAAAATCTCCCCGAACCGCGAGTACATCGTATTCGGCAAGCCATCCCTCTTCAACGGTACCTGGAATATGGTGCATCCGGAGCTGGACCCTGTCGGCGAGAGCGGAACATCCTCATGGCCCTCCACCCTCATCGGCATATACTCCAGCACCGACAAGCTCCGCAACAACGGCATTTCCATCAAGGTCTTCGCCCGCCTCCAGCAGACCCTGCAGCAGAAGATTGCAGGGGCCGTCCAGGAGACCCTTCCACAGGAAGTCCTCTCCTCCCAGAAACTGCCTTCCCTTGCATTTGCCCTGGCCAACATCCATTTTCCCAAAGATATGCGGAGCCTCGAGGCTGCCCGCTACCGTCTCAAGTTCGAGGAACTCTTCTTCCTCCAGCTGTCCCTGCTGCGGCAGAAGAATGTGAGAATGAACGGGGCCTCCGGAATCCTGTTCCACAAGGTAGGAACGGCATTCAATTACTGCTACAGCAGGCTGCCGTACGAGCTGACCGGAGCGCAGAAACGGGTAATCAAGGAGATACGGCGCGATACCGTCTCCGGCAAGCAGATGAACCGCCTCCTGCAGGGGGACGTGGGCAGCGGCAAGACGATGGTAGCCCTGCTGACGGCCCTTATAGCAGTGGACAACGGATACCAGGCCTGCGTGATGGCTCCTACGGAAGTGCTTGCAGTACAGCATTTCCGCAATTTCGAACGTTCGCTTGCAGGCTCGGAGGTCCGGGTGGCCCTGCTGACCGGCAGTACAAAGGCAAAAGAGCGAAGGGAAATAGACGAGGGGCTGCGCAGCGGAGAGATAGACATCCTCATAGGCACCCACGCGGTCATAGAGGACAATGTGGTCTTCTCCCATCTGGGATTCGTGGTCATCGACGAACAGCACCGCTTCGGGGTGGACCAGCGGGCCAGGCTGAGACTCAAGGCATCCGAGCCGCCCCACATCCTGGTGATGACGGCCACGCCCATCCCGCGGACCCTGGCCATGACCCTCTACGGCGACCTGGACGTGTCCGTAATCGACGAGCTGCCTCCTGGCCGCAAGCCGGTACAGACCATCCATGTGACGGAGGGGCAGAGGTTCAAGATGTACGATTTTATCAAGAGCGAGATACGCAAGGGACGGCAGGCCTTCATCGTCTACCCCTTGATCAAGGAATCCGAGAAACTCGATTATCAGAACCTGGAACAGGGGTACAACACCGTAGTAGACTACTTCAAGGCTCCGGAATTCGTCACCGCAGTGGTACACGGCCAGCAGAAGAACGAGGACAAGGCCTTCGACATGAAACTCTTCGCAGACGGCAAGGCGGACATCCTCGTGGCCACCTCTGTCATTGAGGTCGGAGTGGACGTGCCGAACGCTTCGGTGATGGTCATCGAAAGCGCCGAGAGATTCGGGCTGTCCCAGCTGCACCAGCTGAGAGGCCGGGTAGGACGCGGAGCAGAGAAGTCATACTGCCTGCTGATGACCGGCTACAAGCTCAGCGAAGACTCCCGGAAACGGATAGAGCTCATGTGCTCTACCAATGACGGCTTCGAACTCGCCGAAGCCGACCTCCGCATGCGCGGTCCCGGAGACATGGAAGGTACGCGACAGAGCGGCCTGGCCTTCGACCTGCGCATAGCCGACCTGGGCAAGGACTCCCCCATCCTCAATCAGGCCAGGGCAGCCGCCTCCGATATTCTCGCGGACGATCCCCTGCTCGGAAAGCCTTCCTCCGCCCTGCTGCGCTCAGGACTGGACCGGCTGCGCCAGACTTCCGGAGAGATCATAGACTATTCCACCATAAGTTGAATTTATAACCGAATTTTGTAATATGAAAATCAGAACCATCGCCCTCGTGGCACACGACAACCGCAAGCGGGACCTCATCGAGTGGGTCCGTTTCAACCGCGGCACCCTGGAAAAATACCGTCTCATCTGCACCGGTACCACCGGCCGTCTCGTACAGGAAGCCCTGGAAGCCGATGACCCGGCAGATAAAAACCTGGACATCACCAGACTGAAATCCGGTCCGCTCGGAGGCGACCAGCAGCTCGGAGCCCTCATCGCAGAGGGGGAGATAGACATGATAGTATTCTTCTGGGACCCCATGCAGCAGCAGCCCCACGACGTGGATGTCAAGGCCCTGCTCCGCATATCCAACCTCTACAACATCCCCACGGCCTGCAACCGCAGCACCGCCGATTTCCTCATATCCTCCCCTCTTTTCAACGAGGACTACGACCGGATAGTCACCGACTACTCCGGTTATCTCAACAGAGAGCTTAAAGAAGCTACAGTCCAGAATATCTGAAATCAGAAATACACATTATGGATACACCTGAGACAAAAGAAAACCGGGCCATCTCCGGGCAAGAGGATATTTCCGGCAACGATATCGGGAAATGGACTGTCCTCGAGAGCGAATACCTCATCCGCCGCCCCTGGCTCACGGCCCGCCGCGACAAAGTGCGGCTTCCCAACGGGGTAATCAATCCGGAATACTACGTTCTCGAATACCCTGACTGGATCAACATCATCGCCATCACCGTGGACGGACGCATGGTCTTCGAGCGGCAGTACCGCCACGGCAGGGGCGAGGTAGGCTACGATATCCCTGCAGGAGTCTGTGAGCCGGGCGAGACACCGGAACAGGCTGCCCGCCGCGAGCTTCTGGAGGAGACCGGTTTCGGAGGAGGCTCCTGGCGTCTCAACATGGTGGCTGCCCCCAACCCCAGCACCAGTACCAACCTCTGCTACAGCTTCATTGCCACCGGAGTCCACAAAATAGGAGACCAGCGGCTGGAGGCGACTGAAGACATCGCCGTGCACCTCCTCTACGAGGATGAGGTACTGCACCTCATGCGCGAGGGAAAGATCATCCAGGCCCCGATGCTCTGCTCCCTATGGAAATATTTCGCCGAAAAGACAACCCTATAAACCTTCCGATTATGAAAGACATAGACTATGACAGCTTGAGCTTCAAGCAACTGTTCAAATACGCCGAAAAAGGCGACGAATGGGCACAATATCTGGTAGGACTGGAATACGCCTTCCCCGAAAATGAAGAAGACACGGATGATGAGGAGGCTGTCAGATGGTTCCGCAAAGCTGCTGACGCAGGTGTACCCGAGGCCTGCTTCAGGATAGCCGAGAGGATGTTCACCGGCAGCGGTATCGAACAGGATCCGGAGGCGGCATACGACCTGGCCCTGAAAGTTGCCGAAGAGGCCGACCTGCCTGAGGCGTGGGCACTCCTGGGCTTTATGTACGGAGCGGGCGTTCCCGTAGAGGAGGATATGGACAAATGCCGGGAGTTGCTGGAGAAAGGAGCCTCCATGGGGTCCGAATATGCTCAGTCGCTGCTGGATGAGCTCGACAACGGAACTCTTTTCGGGGATGAAGAAGATGATGACGATGATTATGATGAGGATGAAGATGAAGATGAAGATGAAGATGAAGATGAAGATGAAGACGAAGACGATGATGACGATGATGACGATGATGACGATGATGATGACGAAGTAGAGTTTGGAGAGGGAGACGAGGACGACGGGGAGGAAGAAGAGGATACTGTATATGACGGTACGGACGGTTTTCCGAAAAACGATTACATTATCGACGCGGACAGGGTCACCGCCGAAGCCCGCCGTGGCAACATCCACGCCATCAAGACACTGGCCTGGGGCTACTACAAAGGAGTCTACGGCCTGCCTGAAAACAGGAAAGAAGGCTGGAAATGGTACGAACGCGGGGCAGATAAGAATGACCTCTGGTGCCTCCGCGAGCTGGGCGTCCTGTACACTATTGAGGATAAAGGACGTAAGGCACTTAAAATCTTCGAGCAGGGCATAAAGCTAGGCAGCGGGGACTGCTGCGAGAAAGCCGGAGACCTGTATTTCTATGGGAAAGCCGGCATCTCCAAGGACTACCACAAAGCCGGCGACTACTACTGGAAAGGGCACAGCATCGGTCATGCAGGGTGCATCGCTTCCCTGGCAGCCATGGCCTTCTATGGCAACGGAGCGGAGATAAATCTGGAGCATGCCAAATTCCTTTATCGTGATGCAGCAGAGAAAGGTCTGAAATGGGCATGGAAGATGGCCGGTCTCTCGGCTGAGCGTCAGAGACATTTCGACGAAGCCAGACAGATATACCTCGAAGGCATAGAGCACAACAGCTGGATCTGCGCCTGCAGCCTGGGACAGCTCTTCTACGCCGGCAGATTCGGAGAGCATAATATGGAACAATGCGCCGAATACTACCGCAAGGCCATCGAGAACGGAGAGGCTCAGGGATATGCCTGCATGGGAGAAGTCTTCTACGACATGGGTGAGTACGGTCAGGCACGCAGCGTCTTCGAGGAAGGCAGCGGAGAGGGCAATCCTGACTGCTCGGCATGGCTGGGCCGTCTGGATATAGAGCACGGCTCCGCAGGCAAAGGTGTTCAGACCCTGCGCAATGCCCTTGACAGGGGTTCATCCCTTGCCGGACTGTTCCTGGGCGACTACTACTATGGCCAAAAAAACTACTCCACTGCGCTCCAGTACTATCACAAGGCAGCCAACCGCAACGTGGGCCCGGCCCTGCTCAAGCTCGGCCGCATGTACTTCGACGGTGAGGGCACCCCGAAGAAATACACCACCGCCCGCATTTTGCTCGAAAGGGCATGGGAATTCGGCCAGGACCAGGCCGAAGCCGCCATCCGCGTACTCAAGCACTACCGTTACTGACCAGACGGCAGGTCCTCCCAATCCTAAACGCGGTAATACGTCGACACATTCCCTGTCAACGAATTTACTTCGTGGTGCACAGGAGAGAAAAACCCTGCTGTAAATCAGATTGTTACAAAACGCACTGCACATCCGCCCTCTTTTGAGATAGGCCAAATGTGCAGCATGATTTACAAACTACTGATTTTCAATCGGTTGAAAACACGGGCGCACCCCGAAGTAAATTAGTTAAAATGGCTTTATAAGAGGTTTCTTGTGACCCATGGGTCATTTTTGCGTGTAATCATTATGTCAAATGCCGAATACCCCGGCATACGCTGCGGCTTTCTTCTCCAGAGGCAGCGGGTAGGCACGGGAGGAAGATGGCATACGGAAAAATGTCATGCTGCGGGACGATGCTCCGGGCATGGAGAGGGAGAAGGAGACAGAACCGCCGACCGGGGGTACGGTCACGTCGAGGATGGAGGCAATCTGCTCTGCCGACTTGCCGCCGGTGGACACGACCGCATGGCAGGAAGGCATTTTGGCCAGCAGGGCCTGTATATCCGTGGATTCCATGATTTTAAGGAAGTTGTCAGAGGCGTTGCCGCGCAGACGCTTGACCATGTACGCCGCATCGTACATGGCGATACCCTCTCTCCGGCAGAAGGCCGTTACCCTCTCATAATCGAAACGCCTCTGTCCGGGCACCACGAAATGCCCGGGATCTCCATAGAAAAGCAGCCCCATGATTCTCCACATGTCGTTCTGAAAGTTCGGGTAGAAGAACTCCATGGACCAGCGGGCATGAGGGGGTGGGAATGACCCCAGCAGCAGAACTTTCGCACCTTCCGGCACAAAAGGCTCCAGGGGATGTATCTGAAAGAGGGAGAATTCCCGCCGCATCAATTCAGGATCACGCAGCTTCTCCCTGAGTTCAGCCAGCCGCCGGGCATTCGGGGAGTCGGGAAACTGCAGCCGCATGTACCCGTTGTCCCCGTACTTGTCCAGCAGATGTCCATAGCTTTTCTGAAATATCTCATCTTCCGTCAGTCCAGGATAGTGCGCCCTGGCATAGAGTATGGCGCGGGAAAATACAGTATCGAAATCGATTACCTTGTCCGCCTCCGAGACGATACGCCCGTAAATGGAACGCGGCCACGATTTGTTGGACGACCGATGGTCCTCCACCGCTTCTCTCATCAGATGTATCTGCTCCTCCGAAAACCACTGCCGCAGTGTCGGGTCAGATTCCAGCATGCGTCCTGAAACCAGATGGTGGAACTCGCGGCCCTCACAGACTCCGATATCATGATAGGCCGCTATGGCATATATCATATCCGGATTTAGAGGGCAACCGTCAGGACCGCATTCTCCCTTGGCCGAGAGCTGCCCGTACAGTTCCATACTCTGGGTGATTACAGAAAGTATGTGAGTGCGGGAATGGGCCTTGTCGTATGCGTCATACTCAGGCAGCACACTCTCCCTGACATATTGCTGCAACAAAGGATCTACCTCGCTATAGTTCTTCGGTATCACTGCCATAGGCATTCGGAACTGAGATTAACGGTGATGACGCGGTCTGGACGGGAACTGGAAATTGTTGAGATCCACAGTCAGCTGGATAAGCTGTTGCCATCCCCAGCCTCTACCCCTGTCATAGTGATGCACCGAGGCCACGCGCAGGCGCAGAAAATCCCGTAAATCATAGTGATAGGAAATCTCCAGACGGTTGTAGACGCCGGAAGATGTGCTGTAGAAGATACTGCCGGTATACAGATTGTCTCCATACATCACTCCGGCCATGTCCGTACTGTAGTAATAAGGCATAATGTTGTCCCCGGCATATATGGTATTGTATATCTCGAATCCATAATAGCCGATACGCGCCTCGGCCTGGAAACCGCCGGGCAATACATAGCCCTGATTCCTTATACGGTCATTCTGGAATGTCTGTATCCATCCGACTCTCAGCCCTGCCGTCATCCTCCGCGGCAGCAGTCCGCTAAGATCTGATGCCAGATGGGGATACAGCCAGACATTGTCCACCACCCCTCCGACAGATTCACTTCCGGCATGATGCAGCATCTTGAAGGTATAGGCGGCACTGAGCCATGGAGCTCCTGCCTGTCCGTAAGAATAGACCTCGAAACGTTCCCTGGTATCCCAGTCACGGCATCCTATCCAGTCCGCCACAGCCTCTATCCTCCACCACTTGCGGGTATAGTTGACGAGAACTCCCCCTATACCGGTATTGAAGAAATAACTGTCATCGAAAAATGCCGAAGGGTAATGTCCGGTAACACGATTTCTTGGGAAGGCTCCTGCATTGGCTTTCAGATATTTTCCGTCATACTGCCAATACAGGAGCACATTGACGCTCAACTCCGGTGACGTTCTGCCGAAATATTTGGCTGCATCCACACCGGCATAAAGAGAGTGTCCTTCCCCGAAACCGAGTCCAACCTTGGGTGACATCACCGCTCCGAATATTGTACCTGAGGGATATTCTTCAAGAGGAGCATACTCCCTGTTGTCAAAACCGAACTTGAAATCCACGTCCCAAAGCAGCTGCTGTGCCGCGAGCGGACGGCTGACAGCAGTGAGTGCCAGTACAAGAGTAACTGCGGCAAGGTGGAAAGACACACGCATGGACCTACTTCTCAATTATATTCTCATAGAAGAACTCGAAGACCTTGCGGGTCACGTAGTCGTCCCCGAGGTTGTGGGTATAGCCCGGCAGATAGAACTGTTCGAAGTCCTTGTCCGCCTTGATCAGGGCCTTGACCACCTGAAGTGTGGAGGCAGGATCGACGTTGTCGTCCATTTCGCCGTTGATAAGCAGCAGCTTGCCCTGAAGTCTCCAGGCATTGTCCACATTGGAGTTCTCCGAATACCACGGGCCGATGGGATATCCCATCCACTGCTCGTTCCACCAGATCTTGTCCATCCTGTTGTCGTGGCAGCCGCAGAGGGCCACTCCTACCTTGTAGAACTCGGGATAGAAAAGCAGGGCCGCGAGTGTGCTCTGGCCGCCTGCCGAGTAACCGTACACTCCTACATTGGAAATATCCATGTGCCTGTATTTTTTGGCTGCGGCCTGCATCCACAGAATACGGTCAGGATAGCCGGAGTCCTTCAGATTGCGCCAGCATACATCCTGGAACGACTTGCTGCGGTTGTCGGTTCCCATGCCGTCGATGGTCACTACGATGAAGCCCATCTCCACCAGTTTCGAGAATCTCAGATATGCGTAGAAATCCTTGAGCACGAAGGAATCGTGAGGTCCGGCGTAGATGTACTCGACTACCGGGTATTTCTTCTTGGGATTGAAATTGGAAGGGCGGAAGATAGTACCCCAGATATCGGTCTCGCCGTCGCGTCCCTTGGCCACGAACACCTCGGGCATGGTCCAGCCGGTGGCCAGGAGGGCGGATATGTCGGCCTTCTGCAGTTCCATCAGGGTATTGCCCTCGATATCGCGGAGCAATGATACCGGAGCCATGTCAGGCTTGGAATACACATCGGTGAAGAGGGTGCGGTCAGCATTGAATGTAACGATATGGTTGGCCTCCTCGGGAGTCAGGTCGGTAATCTCCAGCGAGCCGAGGTCCAGCTTCAGCAGATGCTTGTTGTAGGGGTCCTCTCCGGCAGGAGTACCACCCTTCTCGTCTATGGCGTTCATGCCGTTGGCAGCAAAGAGCACATAGCCATCCTCCTCGTTCACGTCGTATATCTCGCGGACATTCCATGCACCGGGAGTAAGCAGGGTCATCTCTCCTGTGGTGCCGTCGATGCGGTACAGATGCCTCCAGTCGTCGCGCTCGGAGATCCAGAGGATGTCGCCGCAGTCCATGTAGTAGCGGTAGAGGTCGTTATAATAGACGAAGGTATTGGTCTTCTCCTCGGCCAGGTTGCGGCAGGAGCCGTCAGCGGCGTCCACTGCCACGAGCTGATAGAGCTGGTGGCCGCGCTGGTTGTACTCGAAGGTAAAATACTTGGAATCTCCGCTCCACTGGCCGAAGCTCAGATAGTACTGGTTGGCGTAGGGAGCCGTGTCGATGGTCACCTTCTCTCCGGAAGCCAAGTCGAAGAGAGCTGGTGCGGCCTGGGGCAGGCGGTCACCGGGCTTGGCGTAGTCCAGCCAGCGGAGCTTGGGCTGAATCTGATCCTCGGGAGCGGACTCACGGAGGGGTATCTGCCTCTCCTTGACGTACTCTCTCTGGATGGAGGCCACTTTCTTCGAGTCAGGGGACCAATAGAGCTCGGCATAGTAGTTCTGCTCCGTGCCGTCAAAGCTCAGCTGACGCTCGTTTCCGCGGGCAGGGGCTCCGGAGGGCGTGTAGGAGGCCTCAGGCGCTGAGAGTTCCTTGACCCACACGTTGTTGTCCCTGAGGAATGCGATGTAACGGCCGTCGGGGGATGTCACCGAGTCGGGACGCTCCCACCAGTTGCGGCGCTCCCTGGCAGGAATCTTCGCAAGGTATTCCTCATAATCCGCGGAAGTAATCTCAGTCTTGGACTTATCGGAGGCACTGACCAGGAAATAATGCAGGCCGTCAGCCTCGCGGGTCTGATAAACAAACTCCTGGGAACCGGTCCACTGAGGAGTCACGGCCCCGTCATAAACGAGTCTGTTCATATTGGGAAGAGAATCCAGCTCTGCGTACTTCTCCCGGAATCCGTCCGGCGAGGAGGCCATAAGAGCCGATGAAATAAATAGAATAGAGAGTAATTGCATATCTGGTAAAATTTAAGGAAGTATTTCTGCTTCAAGTAAGATCCACACGGTAAAATCACCAGTCGTCCGGTTCTTGAATACCCTTCGGTCAATCTCCGTCACGTCAAACACCGGAGTGTTCACGGTCTCTACCGTCCTGATACCGTCCGGAGTTGTTTCTGTAAGAGTATCCGCCGGAGCGGCCTTGGCTGCCAGCACTGTCATGGCGTTGATACGGGCTATCTCAGTGGCCATCTGCACGTTCGGAGAAGTTCCGGTGCCTTCGGCCCGGACCATGTTCTCCTTCAGTACCGGCAGTTCCTCCTCCACAAAAGGGGACTTGCTGCCGTCCAGCTGCCGGTTGCCGGCGCAGGATGCCGCCAGCACCAGAATGATGGCCGGAAGGAGCAGCGTTTTGGGTTTTATTGTTCTCATTATCGACTATTTTTCCATGTTCTCCGGTATGATGCATGTATCCTCCTCCCCTGCTTCCTCTATCAGTGCTGAGTGGAAGGAGCCTTTGACCTGTATACCCTTCTTCTCCAGCCTGCGGGCCGTAACCACCACTGAATTTCTCGGTCCGGAAAGGGCCTTCCGGGCATCTTCGAACTTTGCCGCTGCCTTAGTTATCACCCCTCCCACCTCATTGAAGGTATTGGTGAAGCGTGTCACCCTCTCCAGGAGTTCTCCTGCCAGGGACATCACTTCCTCGGTATTTTTCTGCTGCCGCACGCGGACCCAGGTATTCTCGATGATCTTAAGCATGGCGAAGAGATTCGACTCACCGGCAATGATAATTCCGCGGTCGAAGGCCTCGTGCCACTTCTCCCGGAAGTTCTGATAGTAGAGCTGGAAGGCGCCCTCATTGGGCACGAACATCACCACGTAGTCCAGGGAATCCCGGCCTGTGGAGCGGATGTACCGGCTGTAGCTTTTGGCCGACAATTCCCTGACATGGGCGTCAACGCTCTTGCTGTGTGCAGCCAGGGCTATGCCGCGCTCTGTCTCGTCAGCGGCATTGACGTATGCGATATATCCTTCCAGAGACACCTTGGAGTCGATTACCACCGCCTTGTTCTCCGGCAGGTAGAGCACCACATCGGGGATGAGTCTCCGCCCGCCGTCATCGGATAGTACCGCATTGCCGTCCACATCCTTTATCGTCTCCTGCTTGACATAATCCTCGCCCTCCCGCAGGCCCATGCCATCCAGAAGATTGAGAAGGACCACCTCGCCCCAGTTGCCCACGGCCTTGTTGTTGGAACGGAGGGCTGTGGCCAGATTGTCCGCCTGCCTGCCCACCGCCGCCGTCTGCTCCATCATGGAGCGGATCTGCTGCTCGAGGGTTGCGGTATTCTTCAGGGATTTCTCCTTAGAGTCCTCCACGGCGCGGCGGAACTCCTCCATCTTCTTGCCCAGAGGGTCGAGAATATTCTTGATCTGCTCTGAATTGGCAGCCGAAAGGTCCCCGGATTTCTCCTTTAGAATCGACGAGGCTGACTCCTTGAATGTCAGCACCATCTTCTGGAGTTTCTCGTCGTACTCGCGGCGCATCGCCTCCGTGTCCGCCTTGCGGGCCTCCTTCTGCTCGTCCAGAGCTTTCTCCAGCATCTCCACCCTGACCTGGGCTACCTGCAGGTCCTTCTGCGCGAGCGCGGCCTCCCTCTTGCGGGCCGATGCCTGGACTAACCAGGCCACCGCCGCACCCACCGCTAAAGCTATGACAGCCGCCAACCAGACCATATTGTCCTAAAAACTGCTCTTGAGCCCGGTAGCCCGGTTGAACACCGGCAGCTCCGGTGTCGAGTCCTTGTCCTTGATATAGTAGCCGTTGCGTTCGAACTGCACGGCGATACCGGAAGCGTCTTCCAGCAGGCCCGGCTCGGCGAGAGCGTCCACCTCCTTGAGCGAATCCGGATTGAGATACGCCTTGTAGTCCTTGCCCTCCGGTATGCCGCTCATGTCGGCCTCGGTGAAGAGCCGGTCGTAGAGCCTCAGGCGCACCTTCTCGCACTGGGTGGCATTGACCCAGTGAATAGTGCCCTTGACCGAGCGCCATGTGCCGCTGCCGGGCTTGGTCGTCGGATCGTAGGTGCAGCGGATCTCGGTGATATTGCCCTCCGCGTCCTTGACCACCTCCTCGCACTTGACGATGTAGGAGTATTTCAGGCGCACCTCCCCGCCGGGACGCAGACGGAAGAACTTCTTGGGAGGCTCTTCCATGAAATCGGCCCTCTCGATGTAGAGCTCGCGGCCAAAGAGAATTGTCCTCTGCCCTGCCTCGGGGTCCTCGGGGTTCTTAGGGGCAATGCAGTATTCGGTCCGGCCGGTCTCTGTCTCGGTGGCCGCGCTGCACTCGCCGTCGTTCCAATTGGTAATGACCAGCTTGACGGGGTCGGTGACTACCATATAGCGGTTAGAGCGCTTGTTCAGTTCCTCGCGCAGGCACCATTCCAGGAGCGAGAGGTCGATGAGGTTGTCCCTCTTGGCCACTCCCACCTTTTCGGCGAAATTGCGGATGCTCTCGGGGGTATAGCCCCTGCGGCGGATACCGCAGATGGTCGGCATGCGGGGGTCGTCCCAGCCGCTCACGAAACCGTTGCGCACCAGTTCCAGGAGCTTACGCTTGCTCATGACGGTATAGGTGAGGTTCAGGCGGGCGAACTCATACTGATGCGAGGGGAAAATGCCCAACTGCTCTATGAACCAGTCGTAGAGAGGACGGTGTACGTCGAACTCCAGGGTGCAAATCGAATGGGTGATGTGCTCTATCGAGTCGCACTGCCCGTGGGCGTAGTCGTACATCGGGTAGATGCACCACTTGTCGCCGGTGCGGTGATGGTGCGCATGGATGATGCGGTACATCAGAGGGTCGCGGAACATCATGTTCGGATGGGCCATGTCTATCTTGGCCCTGAGTACCTTGGAACCGTCGGGAAACTCCCCGTTCTTCATCCGCTCGAACAGGTCCAGGTTCTCCTCCACGCTGCGATTGCGCCACGGGCTCTCCACGCCGGGCTGTTGCACCGTGCCACGGTTCTGCCGGATCTCCTCCTGAGTCTGGTCGTCCACATAGGCCAGTCCCTTCTTAATCAGCACCACGGCCCAGTCGTAGAGCTGCTGGAAATAGTCGGAGGCGTAGTATTCCCCGGCCCAGTCGAAGCCGAGCCACTTGATGTCCTCCTTGATGGAGTCCACGTACTCGGTGTCCTCCTTCACAGGGTTGGTGTCGTCGAAGCGGAGATTGGTACGTCCGCCGTACTTGCGGGCCAGGCCGAAATTGAGGCAGATGCTCTTCGCATGGCCGATATGCAGATAACCGTTCGGCTCCGGCGGGAAGCGGGTCATCACCGACTCCACCCTGCCCGAAGCCAGGTCATTCTCGATAATCTCTTCTAAGAAATTCTTCTGTACGGCTGTTTCCGCCGCGTTCTGCTGCTTGTTTGAGTCTTCCATCCTTACTGATATTTTAACGGCAGACAAAGATACAATGTTCTCTGAAATCCTGCAGATTTTTTTGTTTTTGTTTTTGTTTTTGTTTTTGTTTTTGCTTTTAATTAACTTTGGTGCGTAATCCTTAAAACTAAACGCCTTGAAAACAAAACTCAACAAAAAGTCTCTTGCGGCAGGTCTTGCCGCCGTGGTTCTCTCTACCGGCGCTTTCTTGGGCGCATCGATGTTAGTTTCTCAGGATGCTGAGGCAGAATGTGACATCTCGGTAGGTCCTGTAACATTAAAATGCGTCGGTGAAGCAGGAAAATGCGATGGAAAAGACGTTGGAATTAATGCAACGTGCTCTGGTTTGAATGCCGCAGAATTAAAACAAGCTGTTACCGAAAATTAAACTGATATGAAATCAGTTGTCATTACATTTATTTTTTCAGCAGTTCTGTCTTCCTGCACTATGGGAGACAGGACTGTTCCCATTTCTCAATTAGATAATTCTGTAATTGACAGTGCTCATTCCTTGATTCCTGAAAACATTGATTTTGAATATCCCATTACAGCAAAAAAGATATATGTCTGGAATGACAGCATAGTCGTTGTAAATAATCAGGCCACTGAATCCAATCTATTCATTGAACTATATTCGCTTCAAGACAACTCCATGATTAACAGTATGATTCATAAGGGAAACGGTCCAAGCGAAATGTTGGAAATCAATTTTTATTACCAGAATGACACCATTGTGGCAGAGGACATACACCGGAAAAATATAGCTGTGATACCGATTGACAGTGCTGTCAACCATAAGTATATACCTGAATTAAAGCAAATAGACATACATTCTCAATATATCCTGCCGTTTAAGGGAAAGCTAATCGGTGTCAATCCTAACTGCTTTATCAACAAAAAGTATGATATCTATAACAACGGCGACAGATTCATTCTTAGCGACAGTAATTATGTTTATAAAGAAGATAATGAATATACTCATTCCACTTTCAACGTGACATACTCACAGATTATCTTATCCTACATCAACGATGCAGTAGTCTACATAAGTTCAAATGAAGCGTTGATAGAGCTGTACGACACAAAGCTACGTCTATTGAAAAAAATAACAGGCCCGCCAATGCCCCGTGAGACATTGTATTATGTTACAGGAAATGGCGCAGTTTCTTTTCTGAATGGTGTGCCCTACACTTTTATGGAATTTTGCCACGATAATCATTATTTTTATCTCGCCTATAATGGAGATTTTCTTACATCTGAAAACAACTACGATGCATCAACTTTCAACACGTACATCCTCAAATTCGACTGGGACGGCAACTTCATAGACTCATACTACATCGACCACTATGTCAAATCCATGTCCCTGAGCAACGATGGCCGGTACATCTACGCCTTCGGCACAGACCATGACGGTGAGAGCGTATTCTATAAATACCTGCTGAAATGAGACACTTGCTGATCATCTCACTTACAGTGCTCACCGCAATCTCCTGCGGCCATAACCGGCAGAGCTCAGAAAGCACTGCCTCCGGGAGTCCGGACTCGTCGAAAATCCGGACTCTCGAGGCATTTCTCAATATCGACTACGGGAAAGCCTTCGAAGACAGCGCCGACGGAAGCACCGCATTCCCGGATTTCAGTTCCGACTTCTATACGCAGGACCCTGAAAGCACTGCCCCGATGCTGATATTCGTATCCAGGCCCGACTGCTCGGCCTGCATCGCCGCCACCCTCGACTTCCTCATAACATTCAGCCGCACTGAGTGTCCTACGCCGATTGTCGCCCTGAAGAGCGGTGACAGCGACATCTTCGAATTCTACAAGGACAAAGTCTCCTCCGGACAGGACAGCACCGCCAGGGCAGTACTCGACCGCGTCCATTACCTCTGCGGCGACTGGACCTCCGTCAACAACGCCCCCGACGGAGCCTACCTCCTCTACCGCAACCGCGTCATCGCCCACCTCCCCTGGTCTCCCCTATAACGTCCCAGCCGCACTACTCCCCCACCCGGGCGCATACGGATACACTTTTGATAACGTCTTCGACTACCCTACCTATCTTGCCTATCCGGCCCACCTGATCTATTTACCTCTTATCACATTACATTCATTCGCCCCTGCCCCTCTGCGACCCTCTGCAAAAGTCGCAGAGGCGTGCGGCCAGGAGCATTGCCACAGCGTCTGTAGCGGCGGTTCCGGTTCTGCCCTACCGCAAAGGTGAACCGTTTTCCCGCATTTGGGGTACACCTTTGCGGCGGCGTGCGATCCTGACCACTGCCACAGGGCCTGTATCGGCGTTCCCGGTGTTGCCCTACCGCAAAGGTGAACCCGAATCCCGCATTTTGGGTACACCTTTGCAGTGCCGGGCGGCCAGGAGCATTGCCACAGGGCCTGTATCGGCATTCCCGGCATTGCCCTGCCGCAAAGGTGAACCGTTTTCCCGCATTTGTGGTACACCTTTGCAGTGCCGGGCGGCCAGGAGCATTGCCACAGCGTCTGTAGCGGCGTTTCCGGTTCTGCCCTACCGCAAAGGTGAACCGTTTTCCCGCATTTGGGGTACACCTTTGCGGCGGCGGGCAGCCAGGAGCATTGCCACAGGGCCTGTAGCGGCATTCCCGGTGTTGCCCTGCCGCAAAGGTGAACCCGAATCCCGCATTTAGGGTACACCTTTGCAGTGCCGGGCAGTTACAGATGAAGCATACAATATGACGGTTAAACGGCTCGTCTGTCGTCTCTTTCGTTCTGTTCTGCTTTGAAACGGAAGGATTGCAGATGATGAAATACACAGTTCGGGTAAAGACACTGACCAGGGTATTCAGGGTACTGAGGACGGGATACGACGGGATACAAAAACCGGCCCCGGAGGTGTAAATGTTCCCGGGGCCGGATTATTGTCACGAAAATCTTGATGTGAATAATGCCATGCTCTAAATCTGGGGCCTTGTCCGATAAGGCAGCAGACAGGCTCTGACACTTACTTGCCTGCAGCGATAGGCTGCTTTACCTTACAGGCGCCTCAGGCACTCCTGGCAGGGGTTTCCAGTTCTGGAGTTCCTGGAGGAGAACCTCTACGGCCTTGTTGAGCTGGGCGTCGTTGCCGAGATAGTCCTCGAAGGGATTGAGGTCGCACTCGATGTCGGGATCCACGCCGTGGTTCTCGATAATCCAGTTACCATCGGTGGAGTAAGAGGTGAAGAACGGGGTGCGGACATCCTGGCCGTCGAGATAGGGGCGCGAGCCGGAGATGCCGACGATACCGCCCCATGTCCTCATACCGATCAGCTTACCGATACCGAGCTGGCGGAATCCGTAGGGGAAGAGGTCACCGTCGGAAGAGGAGTACTTGTCAATCAGGCAGACCTTGGGTCCGTAATGTGCGGACTCAGGTATGGTGGCGAGCTGCTCGCTGCCGTTGCGGTACATGTTCATGCGGTATACCTCCCTCTGCAGACGCTCCAGAATCATAGGCGATACATTGCCGCCGCCGTTCATACGGTCATCAATGATCAGGGCCTTCTTGTCCAGCTGCGAGTAGAACAGGCGGGTGAACTCATCCAGTCCTGCCACGCTCATGTCCGGAATGTGGATGTAGCCTATCTGGCCGTCGGACATCTCCTCGACCTTGCGGATATTGTTCTGTACCCAGTCATAGTATGCCAGCTGGGTTTCGTCTGCGATAGGATCCACATAGATGGTGCGGGCACCTTCCTCAGATGCTGACGAATTGACCAGAAGGGCCGTTGTCACACCTACACGTCCGACGAGGGCCTCATAGATGGTACCCAGCTCCGATGCGGGGATTCCGTTGACAGCGAGGATATAGTCACCCTCCTTCACACCCAGGCCGGGCTCTCCGAGGGGCGAACGGCGCTCGTCTCCCCAGGTTACGCTCTCAAATATCTTGTTGATACGGAAATATCCGGTCTCATCCTTTGCAATGCGGGCTCCGAGCAGGCCGATAGGCAGTTTCTCTGCCGCAGGTGTCTCGCCGGTAGTCACATAGCAGTGTCCGGTATTGAGCTCGGATATCATCTCTCCGATCAGATATGTCAGGTCCTGACGGTACTGCACGTAAGGCAGCATCACGGCATACTTGTCGTGAATTGCGTTCCAGTCGCGGCCCACCATGTTCTCCACATAGAAATAGTCGCGGTATACCCTCCAGGTCTCATCGTATATCTGCTTCCATTCCTTATGGTAATCCACGGTCAGGCGGATGTCGCTCATAGGCACCTGCTTGTCGGCCTTAAATCCGGAAGTGGACACCACATAATATTTGCCTTTATCCGAAACGAGAGCCTTGGAATGGTCCTGAGTCATCGCCAGTACACCATATTTTGTCACATCGGTGGACTTGAGGTCGCTCAGCGAAAGCTTCTTCACTCCATCTGACGAACGGTAATACAATGCTCCGTCATAAGCAGCGAGGGGACGGGCATAGCCGCCTTCCACAGGAAGAGCGACAGCCCTCTCCACTATGCCGTCAAAATCCACTTTCATCGGCTCTGCTGCAGCGGTTTCCTTAGCAGCACCTTTCTTGCCTTTCTTTACTGCCGCAGGCTCCTTATCCGCCTCAGGTGCAGCGGGAACATACTCGTCGCCCTTTATCACGGTCGGATCCCCGGCATCCTTGGTCAGTGGCAGGGCGAAGAGGTAACTTCCGAGGGAATATGCCGCATTCCACTCTACTGAGGAATAGATGGCGCGAAGATCTCTTGCAGAAGTGAAGAAGAGATACTTGCCGTCCTCGGAGAACATGGGCGATGAGGAATTGTACCATGACGAAGTGACAGGGGTACTCTCTCCAGTAGCAAGATTCATCAGATAGATAACTGACGCTCCGGATTCGGTTCCGGTACCGTATGCGAGCCAGTTTCCGTCATACGAGAAGTCGAATCCGCGGACTCCGCCCCAGCGGCCTTCAAATACGGTCTTCACTTCCTTGGTTGCGATGTCAACTGAAAGGAGCTGTTTTTTCTCTGTAGTCAGATAAAGTTTCTTCGAATCGGGAGTCCAGGTCAGTGAGGAAGGATATCCGTTCTCGAATGAGGTCAGGCAGATCTTGCCGTCAGGGTCATTGTAGGGCATGACGTATACCTGGTATTCCCCGCTCTCGTCGGAAAGCCATGCAATCCACTGTCCGTCGGGAGACCACACGGCGTCGCGGTCATGTGCGCCCGGGGTGCGGGTAAAGTTGTAGACAGCACCCTCTGCTGCGGGAACTGAGAACACATCGCCTCTGAAAGTAGTCAGCACGCGGCTGCCGTCAGGCGAGAGGGAGAATGAAGCCCTGTTGTTCCGGGAGCCGTCCCATGTCTTGACCTCGTCGCGGGCGAGGATTCCCTCGTCATTGAGATAAACAGACACCTTGGAGCAGCTGCCGTCCTTTACGGAATATTTGTATATGTAGCCTCCGTTCTCGAAGACAATCCAGTCCTGGGAGAATGAAGGGAACTTGCAGTCGTACTCGGTAAAGTCGGTCACCTTCCTGGTCTGCTTTGTTGCCGTATCGTAGCAGAAGAGGTTCATGATCTGGTCCCTGTCGGAGAGGAAGTAAATCTTGTCCCCTATCCACATCGGGAATATGTCCTGGGCATCGTTGTCGGTGATGTTCTCCAGTTCCGTGGAACCTACGGTATTGATCCAGATGTCATCGGCCTGACCGCCCCTGTAGTATTTCCATGTACGGAACTCACGGTACATACGGTTCATGGCCAGCTTGGAACCGTCGGGGGAATAGGAGCAGAAGCTGCCTTCCGTGGTAGGAATCTGCACCGGCTCACCGCCTTCGGCAGGCACTGTGAACAGCAGTCCCCTGAGAGACGAGAAGGCATACCACCGCGTGCGGTAGATTATGTTCTTGCCATCAGGAGTCCAGCCCATTACGATGTTGTTGGGACCTACGCGGTCTCCGATGTTGTCCCTGTCAACAGTGGCTGTATAGGTGATTCTCTTAGGTACACCTCCCTGTGCGGGCATGGTATATACCTCGGTGTTGCCGTCGTACTGGGCGGTAAAGGCTATCGTCTTACCGTCCGGAGAGAACCTTGAGAAGATCTCGTATCCTACGTCAGAGGTAAGCCTTACGGCCGTACCGCCGTCAATAGGTACTGTGTAGAGGTCACCTGCATAGGTGAACACTATCTGGTCCCCTCCCACAGACGGGAAGCGGAGCAGACGGGCCTCCTCGGCGTCGGCATAGGCCAGGACGGGAAGGACGGCCAGCATTGCAGTGATTATAAAACGTCTCATAGGATTGAAATGGTTAGTGGTTAGTTATAGAATGTTGAGCACTTGCTCCTTTATCTTCTCGAGCTCGTCCTTCATCCGTACCACGCATTTCTGCATTCCGGCATGATTGGACTTTGAGCCCAGGGTATTGATCTCGCGTCCCATCTCCTGGGCAATGAAACCGAGCTTCTTGCCGGGGCACTCTTCCGTCTCCATAGTATCCCGGAAATAACGGCAGTGCTGCCTCAGGCGCACTTTCTCCTCATTAATATCCAGTTTCTCGAGATAAAATATCATCTCCTGCTCCAGGCGGTCATGGTCAGGAGTCAGGGAGAGTTCCTCCATACGGGACAATATTCTCTGGCGTACCGCCGGCACCCTCTCACTCTCGAATGCCTCGGCCTCGGCGAGGATGGCCTCGATATTGTCCACGCGGGTCATCAGGTCAGTCCTGAGCACCGCACCTTCGCGGGTTCTGAACGCAATGAGCGCATCGACGGCCTCATGCAGTGCTCCCGTAATGGCATTCACGTCCTCGTCTGTCAGTTCCTCCTTGTCCGCCGTCACCACATCGGGCAGACGGAGCACAGAGGACACGAGGACCGACGCCATGAAATTCTCATACGGGTCAAGATTCAGGGATCCGGCGATATCGGACAGCTGACGGAAGTAATTCCGGAACAGGTCCTGGTCAATACTGCGGGCCTCCGAGCCGGAGACCGTCTCCGATGTCAGGAAGACATCAATATTGCCGCGTACCAGGCGCTTGGTCAGATATTGCCTGAACTCCAAGTCCTTGTCCTTAGGGAGAATCGATGATTTGAGAGAGATGTCGCTGTTCTTGCCGTTAAGCGAGCGGACCTCGACGGTGTATTTTTTATTGCCGGAAATCACCTCGGATTTCCCGTATCCGGTCATTGACAGTACCATATATTGTCTATAGTTTTAATTATCTTCTACTTCTGCTCATAAGTTCCTCTGAGCGGGCTTTCCACTGAGCTGCCATATCATCCATTTCCAGAATCTCACACGCTACGGAGAGATTGTGCGCGGCACAGGCTGCCCTGCGGACATCCGGACTGTCGGCCTCTCCGTACCATATTTCCATAGCCTTCTCCCACTCGAAAAGATAAGCCAGACGGCAGGCTTCATTCCACTTGTTGTCGTCATATACGTAAAGCATCTTGTTGACCGTCTCCCATCTTGGCAGAAATCTCTCAGCCAGGCTTCCACCCATAGAACGGAACGAGCTGCCCAACTCACTGTCCACCCTTTCCACAGCCCTGAGACGTGTCAGAGGCACATCCGAAAGCAGGGTCCACTCCATGACGTCATTATCAGTCCAGGCCGCCACCGGCTCCGGTTCGCGGCTGTCGAAGACCTGTATCCTTATACTGTAAGGCAACGAGACCACTGTCTGCTGCATAAAGCCTCCCTGGACATATGCCTTCTCATCCGGAATCTCCACCGAAAACTCTCCCACAGACATCGAGTCCGCCACGATCAGGAACTCCACTCCTGAAGCTGCATGAAGATACTCGACATCATCCCTCAAACCTGTGTTGATCTCATCAGCATACATGGAATAGACCGGCACTGATCCGGTGTCCAGTCCGAGGTCAGCCTCAAGTCTCTCCGCAATCCCGACGGCCAGTGCCGAAAGCAGGGCGGAATCACTGTCTCCGCGCTGCACCAGGGAGACTACTCCGGGGAGCGTTCCCTGAAAATCAACGGCATTCTCCCCACCCGTCATTCTCTCGACGGGCAGTGTATAGGTCACGGGACCGCACGACGTCACCGCCAGCATCAGCGGCAGGACGGCTGTCAGCAAGAACTTCTTCATCTTTTATTCTCCTATATATTACAATAATTCAGCAGTAAGGTCATACTCATCCGCCCCCGTCACGCGCACATCCACAAAGCTGCCGGGCTCGGGAAGGGGTCTTCCCTCAGGGCATCCGACCGTCACCTCGCCGTCCACTTCGGGAGCCTCTCCGGAAGTCCGTCCGGAACATGTCCTTTCCTCCGGATCGCAGGTGTCGATCAGGACCTTTTCTATGGATCCTATACGGCTTTCATTGTACCTCAATGATATAGAGGCCTGCAGCTCCATCAGCTCGTCCAGCCGTTCCTGCTTGACGGACTCCGGTACTGCATCCTTCAAATTCTGTGCCCCCCAGGTTCCCTCCTCCTCCGAATATGCAAAGGCTCCCAGCCGCTCGAAACGGCTGTCCCTGACAAAGGCGAGCAGGTCGTCGAACTCTTCCTCACCCTCCCCGGGATGCCCTACCATCATGGTAGTTCTCAGGACAATCCCCGGAACTGCCCGGCGGATATTCTCCACCAGTCTCCTGGTACCTGCCCCGTCTATGGAACGGCGCATGGCCCTGAGCACAGGATCCGCCGAATGCTGGAGGGGTATGTCGAGGTATTTGCATATCTTCGGAGATGATGCCATTATCTCAAGTACATCCCTGGGGAAAGCGGCGGGATAGGAGTACAGCAGGCGTATCCACTCTATTCCGGAAATTCCGGTAAGGCGGTCCAGAAGACGGCCCAGCCGCCTCTCGCCGTACAGGTCCAGACCATAGAATGTGGTATCCTGGGCTATTACTATCAACTCCCTGACCCCTTTGTCGGCAAGAGCGGATGCCTCTTCCAGGAGCTTCTCCTCGGGGACTGACACGTGCCTGCCGCGTATACCCGGAATGGCACAGTAGGAACAGCTCCGGTCACAGCCCTCGGAAATCTTCAAATAGGCATAGTGCCCTGGAGTTGTCAGGTATCGCCTGGTCTCCAGGGCCGGGTCCGGCTTGACCGACAGTGCTTTCAGCAACGGTTCAATGGAAAATGCTCCGAAAAATCCGTCTACTTCGGGAATCTCGGCAGGCAGCTCGGCAGAATATCTCTGTGAAAGACAGCCCATGACATAGACCTTGGAGACAACTCCTTTCTGCTTGGCCTCAACGGCTTCGAGGATGGCGTCGACAGACTCTTCCTTAGCGTCGAGAATAAATCCACAGGTGTTGATAATGAGTACATCCACCCCGGCATCCTCAAGAGGAATCTCTTCCGGAGACACCTCCCACCCGGCCGCGGCGAGCTGCATCAGCAGATGCTCGGAGTCCACACGGTTCTTCGAGCAGCCCATGGTCACCACCCGGACTCTTTTGCCTCCGGCACTCATGCTATTCCTCCTCCTTGGTCTCCTCCTCTGTCCCGAAGTCCAGGGAGGCATACTGCCTGAGCTGATTGTACCAGGTCACGACCTTCTTCATATGGGAAGGATAGAAGCGGTCAGAATCGTATCCGGGAAGAGCCTTGTCGAAGAATTCCTTCAGAACCTTGGAGTCCGACTTGGCGTCAGGCGCGCTGTCCTCACCCAGGATTTCCTTCATCTTCAGAAGCACGTCCTTGAGAGGGGTCTCTCCGTCCTCGGTGTAGATGGAGATATCAGACAGGGATGACACCTTGGCATGGGGGCCGAATACCGTCCGGCGTCCTGTGAGCAACGATTCTGCGATCATGCCGTTGCGGGCCTGGGACACATAACGGTAAAGTCCCTGTTCACCCGTAATTGAGAGTATTTGCTGTAAATCTGTTTTCATTTTATTGTTTGATTTGGTTATTGAACATTCATTTTCAAATAGACCTCCCGAACCTGCGGCAGCAGGGGATGACGGAAGTCCGAAACTATGATAAAATCCGAGACTGCCGTACGGCGCTCATCGCTCCATTGGTTTGCCATCCGCTCCAGAACCTGGCCGCGAGTCATGGCAGAGCGCTGCATGACTCTACCGACCCTCACCTCCAGCGGGCATGTCACGGTAAGGACCTTATCGGCAATTCCTCCCAGGGCCGGTTTCTCCAGATAGACGGCAGACTCCATGATGACGAACCGGGCGGCATCCGGAACTCCTTCCAGAACCTGCTCCTGATCCGCCTTCCACCGCTGGAAATCCGCAATAACCCTGGGAAACACGACCGCTTCCACATCCGCCAGAAGCCTCCTGTCGGAAAAAATCCTCGATGCCATATACCCTCTGTCGATGACCCCGTTCCTGAGCAGTCCGTCTCCAAGAATATCCTGGAGTCTGGCCAGGAGCCCGGTATCCGAGGCATACAGTCCCTTGGTCCTGGAGTCCGCATCGTATACGGGGACACCCATCGCGGCCAGCATCCGCACGACATAGCTTTTGCCGCTGCCTATACCTCCTGTAACCGCCAAAGTACGCATCACTGCCCTCCGTTGTTATCCAGCAGTATGCAGTCCACATACCTGGGAGATATCTCCCAAGAGATCACTCCGTCCGGTACAGATACCAGTTCCGGGACCAGTTCTGACTCCATGGTCTTGATGAAATCCGCATAGTCCACGGCCAGCACAAAATCATCAGGGCTGTACTGGGTACTGCTGAAAATCCGCCTGAATGTAATCCGCACTGTGGACGGAAAGACTATCAGGTCCTTGTCCTCGGGCACACCCACGGACGTCACCGGGACATCCACGGACTCCTCTATATACCGGACTACATTCAGTGAATAATAGATATTGTCCTCAGAGAACTCCACCCGGCGTATGGGCATAAGCCCGCTTATGCCCTGTATCGGGCCGTCCACTCCGGATGCAGAGATAGTCATGGTCATCACTGAGTCCACCGTCTCGAGCAGACGTGCGTCTCCGTATATGTCCACGCTGTCCGGCCGCAGCTCTATACGGCCTAAAGGCATGTACTGTCCGTCGAACGATATGGATGTGCGGGGAGCGACAGGGACTCTCTTGCTGACCATTCTCGGGAAATTGAAATCCATTGACTCCGTTACTATGAACTCCAGATCCACGTTGCCGCCGAGAGCCTCGACGATATTGCTCTTGATGTTCTCGCAGGTCACGGAAAATGCATCGCCATCCTTATGTACCAGAGCCGTAACAGGCGCATTTACCTTGAGAGTCTTGCGGCGTCCTATGCGCTGGCGCAGGATATAATAGCCCTCGGAGCGCCCCCTGACGATCAGAAGGTCCTCCGAAGCCGCGCTCCTGGAACGTCCCTCGAGGGACGAGGTCAGTTCCACATTGTACTCAAAGAATACGGAATACTGCAGTGACAGGCTGTGCAGCAGCCATATAATAAAAGCAAGAAGGATGGAAAGGAGCAGCAGCATCCACTCCTTCCCGTCCTTGCGCTCTCTGTCATTGCCTGTGATTCCGTTTCCCGAAGTCATCACTGGGCTGTATTACTTGTTCTGGACGTCGGTGATATCCTTGACTACGGAAGACTTGTCCACACGGATCTTCACGTTGGCGTCAATCTCCACTACAAGGAATGTGTCCTTGACCTCGGCAACGGTTCCGTAGATACCGCCTACAGTCACGATTCTGTCTCCTTTCTTCAGGGACTCTCTCCACTTCACGACCTCTTTCTGCTTCTTCTGCTGAGGACGGACCATGAAGAAATACATCACCACGAAGATAAGAATCATCAGTATCAGGAAAGAGTACTGCTGGAAGAAAGTAGGCTCACCCTGAGGCTGTGCCTGAGCCTGGAGAAGGAACATTGTAATAAGATTCATTTTGCGTTTCTTTTAATTAAGTGAACAAATATAGGAAATTTTTCTAATTCTCAATAAGTCCCCGGCCGGTCTTGACCACTTCTCCCGAATCCACCATACGGCGGAGGATTCGGTCCAGAAGACCGTTGACAAACACCTTGCTGTTGAGCGTGCTGTAGAACTTGGATATCTCCACGTACTCGTTGATAGTCACCTTGAGAGGGATGTTGGGGAAACGTACGGCCTCGGCTATGCCCTGCACTATCAGGACCAGGTCGGTGGTGACCACCCTGTCGGGGTCCCAGTTGCTGGTGTTTGAAACCACCATATCCATGTACTTGCCGTACCCTCTGAAAGAGGCGCGCAGCAGCTCCACCGCAAACTCCCGGTCATCATCCTTGAGGAACACCCCGGGCACCGGCATCGTACCGCGGGCACGGAGCACCTCCAGACCGCGTACTATGGCAGAGAGCACGAAGCCAAGGTCATCTGTCCAGTAGACCGACATATCCTCGAGAGTGGAGGCCAGGTCCTCATTGTCCTCAAAAAGTTCGAGGTCAGAGAACATCCTGATGAACAGGGAGCAGTCCTCCTCCATGGACGACTCCTGGGACTCCATGTATTCTTTAAAATAGTCGCGGGCCGAGAGAGCCTGGAGAGTCTTCCTGATGAAAGACTGAAGGTCCTCGTTCCACATCAGGCCGTGGTCCTCGCAGAACTTGACGAAGCGCGGGTCTCCGGCCAGATAGGCAGACACCCGGTTCTCCGCGAACTTGCGGTTGGGATTGCGTTCCTCTGGCGTAGGATTGAACTTCATGAGTCCTGTCTCAATCCTGCTTACGGCCGCATTGCGCAAGGCCACCGCAGCATTCAGCATAAAATAGTATAAATGGAGTGTTTTCTCACACGAATAGTTCAGTGTTTTCTCGGCTTCTATCAGAGAATCAGAGCCTGAGGTCACAGAACTGTAAAGAACTTTAAAAACTTTTATCCTTATCAGACGACGGTTGAGCATACAATATTTTTAAAACATTTTGCAAATATACTTTTTAGATGAGAAAAAACTCTATCTTTGTGTCAAATTTTATAAAATTTAATTAAAATGTATTCAGAAGACATTGATAATGCAGCAGCTATGGAGCGCAACGGAGACGATGTATATTCAAGGCCGGTGCGTGCGGGAAAAAGGACATACTTTTTCGATGTGAAGGCAACCAAGGGCAACGACTACTACCTCACTATCACTGAGAGCAAGAGGAGAATAGAGAAAGACGGCCGTTTTGCCTACGACAAACATAAAATATTCCTCTACAAGGAAGACTTCGAGAAGTTCACCCAGGGACTTGAGGAGGTAATAGCTTTCATCAAGGAGAAATGCCCCATTCCCGTAGTCGAAAGGACCATGGACGAAGACCAGCACGGCCCGGTATCCAGGGAGGAAGACGGACCTAAGTTTTCCAGCGTAAACTTCGAGGAGCTTTAGAACATGTCCTTGTAGGGCCGGAAGAAACGACCCGAGAATACCCACAGCGGAGACGGCAGAAGACGCATAAGCAGGCCGAGCGCGGCCCAGCGTCTGTCTATCACCGCTGTTTTTTTTCTGCGTTCTATCGCACGCACTATCATCGCGGCGGCTTTCTCCTTGCGCACTGTCATGGGGAAATGCCGCCCATGTATGAAATCAGTATCTACGAAACCGGGCTTGACAGCCGTCAGGCTTATATCCGCTTTCCTGATTACAGCCAGCTGCCGGAGAGTCTCCAGATAGAAAGCCTCGAATTTCTTTGTGGCCGAATATGCCGGGCATACCCCTAAAGGCAGGATTGAGGCAACTGACGAGATGACGGCCAGATGTCCTCGGAGTCCGTTCTGAGCCCAGTAATTGAACAGCCATACAGCACAACGTACAAACCCCTTGGCATTGACATCTATCTGACCCAGCTCGAGTTCCGGTTCCAGTTCGGTATTGGTATGTCCGTATCCAGACGAATAAAGGCAGATGTCCACACCTCCCATTCTTTCCACCAGTTCCTCAAGGCAAAGGGAAGCCGACGGGTAGGCTACATCGAACTTACTGGTGAAAACCTTCCCTTCCGGAGCACCGGCGGCAATCTCTTCTAGGAGAGCCTCCCTGCGTCCAGTAACTCCTACCCTGTGCCCCTGACGGATGTATATCTCCGCCACTGCGCGGCCTATGCCGGAAGTGGCGCCTATTATTATGATATTCTTCATTGATACGCTATTTTACCGCAAAAATAGACAATTCCTGCCTTGAATCCTCCGGCAACGGTAATTTCCGATTATAAAAACGAGTATTTCTCACTCCGCACATTTTGAGGTATTCCGACCGTCGGGCATTGTATTCCAAAACATTGCATTATATATTTTCTTTCCTTTTTTTATAAACGTCATGCAAAATGAAAAATATACGATTCCGACTTTTTTATATCGGAAACGGGCCCTACATTTGCCGTCCCGACCGTCCCCGGGCAGATAGCCTTAATCAACCTTTTAAATAACAGTACAATGAGACATTTTACTTCATTCATGGCAGCAGGTGCCTTGATTACCGGCATCCTGTCCACCGGGCTGACTTCATGCCAGCCTGAGAACTGCACCTTGTGCGGCAACGGGGAACAGCCCTCATCCCTTACATTATCCCTGGAACCGGTCGTGACCAGATCCACCTCGGCACAGAGCGTTGATCAGGACAACAGCATCAACACCCTGGACGTCTTTATCTTCCGCTGCGGGGACCCGGACTCCCCGGACTACCATCGCCTGGACACTTATAAAAGATTTGAGGGAGATGCCCTGAACGACCTTACCCTGTCCACTACTACCGGCGCCAAACTTATCTGCGTAATAGCAAACTCCAACATCAGCACATACGCAGGCATTACCTCCCTGGATGCATTCAGGAGCCTGACCACACTGCTCAAGGATGAGACCTTGGGAGACTTTACCATGTACGGAGAGACCGAGGAGACGCTGGGAGTCACATCCTCGGTAGCCATCACCGTAAGCAGACTCATCTCCAGGATATGCGTAACTTCGGTCAAGACCGGTTTCGCCGGTAGTCCTTATGCCGGAATGAGCCTCACGGACTGCCGCCTGTTCCTGGTCAACGCTCACGGAGAGAAACACATTCACGACGGAAGCTCATCCGCCGTGCCGCTGATACTCAATTCCGGAGGTCTGGTCGGAGAAGACGTCAACAGCACCGCAGAGGCCGGACTGCTGATGGACAACATCACCGAGGCCATAGGAGAGACCGGATATACAGTACCGCATTACTTCTACACCTTCTCCAACGAGACCGGGGAAACCGCTTCAGCAACCAAGCTAGTGCTCCAGGCAGATCTGGACGGAGTGACCTACTACTACCCCATTCCTGTCAATCAGGAAGGATACGGATATCTGTCCGACAACGGACATTACGGCATCCGCTCCAACAGCGTATATTCTTACGGCATCACCGTCACACGCCCCGGCTCGCTGGACCCCGACACCCCTCTGGTACCGGGAACTCTGGAACTCTCCATAACTGTGGAAGGATGGGATGTCATACCCCATTTTGACAAAGTATTCTAATCCTGACCGCCATGAAACGAATGATGACGCTCCTCGTCATCGCGTCTCTGTTTCCGGTCCAGTCCTGTATCCTGGAAGACAGAACGGATTGCCCGACATACCTCACTCTTGAGTTTCCTTCAGTTCCGAAGGAAGTCGCGCTGATCCATCTGGTCCTCGAACATGAGGACGGGACGGTATATCATGACACAGTGTACAGAGAGGATTATGCCTCGGGCTGCGAACTGCCGGTCCGCAAGGGAAGACTCAGCATAGCCGCTTTCGGAAATCCGTCCGGAATGTTCTATGACAGAGGCTACACCGTGCCTGAGGGAAGTCAGGCTGACAGCATGTACACCTGCTTCCTGACGGCCGAATATCGGTCTGACCTGTCCAGAGATACCGTCACCATGCTGCGGAATTACATCGGACTGCACATCCGCGTACTGGGCGATACGGTGGAGGAAGACAGTATCCATATATGCGTGGAATCGGCTTCGGTGGGCTACAATCTGCACGGAGACATCATTACCGGCAGATTCAGGCACACTCCGGCACCGGTACACATACCGGACGACGGCGCCCTGTACTATGAATTCCTCTCCCGCATTACCAGGCAGGACGGAGACGGGCTGTACCTCTCTGTCCTGGCCTCCCGGAACGGCAGTGACAGACTGCTCGTCAGGACAGGACTTTCCTCCCATCTGCGACAGGCCGGGATAGGCATGGAGGACGCGGAGATGGAGGATCTGTACGTAACGGTGGACTTCTCCGAAGCGTCCATAAAAGTCAGTCCCGTAGACTGGAATTACTATGAACATGTAGAAATAGAGATTTGACGCGATGAAAGCTATTACAACTTATCTTATAAGCGCATGCCTGGTTCTGTGTACGGCATGCCGTAAACAAGAACCGCCGGAGGCAGGTCCCATGTCCGCGACCGTCAGTCTGAACCTGGTTTTGGAAGAGACAGCGGACACCAGGTCCATTCCCTCCGTCAACGAGGTAAAGGTAACAGACCTGAACCTGTTCGCCTACTACAGCCGGACTGGACAGCTTGCCGAATACGCATATATTGAAAATCCCGGCAACAGTGTGGAATTCAGCATCAACTCCGGAACCGGCCACGACATCTACGCAATCGCTAATACCGGAGACCTTACTGACTCTCCGGGCATAACGGACAGTCTGGGCCTCATCGCCCTTGCCTGGAAACTGGACAGTCCGCAGGATATCGTAAACATCGAGGGGGCAATTCCCATGTCGGGAATGCTCAGAGATGTGGATGTCAGCAACGGAAGCCAGTTCACCATTCCTCTCACAAGACTGCTTTCCAAATTCAGAATCATTGCTGACACGTCCGGACTCGATAAAGACATCACGACCTTCGACATTAAAAAAGTCATGATACGCAACATGAACAGGCAGACCGGATATTTCCGGCCCGCCCGGGCCACGGCTGAGGATCAGGTATTCAGCGAAGGCCTGAGCCTGGAGGGGGAGGAACTGGACGCCCTGTTCAGCAGCGGAGTGGACTTCTACCTCCCTGAAAACGCACAGGGAGACCTTCTGTCGTCAAACATTGATGAGAAAACGCACATTCCGCCGGCTCCTTACGACGGGCTGTGCACCTTCGTCGAACTGCATGTGGACTACCGCAGTTCCGAGCACTACAACGACAGCCTTGTCTACAGGTACTACCTGCACGACGGACGTCGGCTGGACAACTTCGACCTGCTGCGCAACACGATGTACACCTGCCAGACCCATTTTACCGGCACCGGAATCAACGAGCAGACATGGAGAATTGATGTCTCGGGCATGAAGGATCTGGTGACATCCATTTCCGTATCCCCTTCTGAAAAGACTTTCAGGGATGCCGGCAGTACATTCCGTTTCAGCGCTGCCGTCCTGCCGGCCTCAGCAGAGAATCCGTCAGTAATCTGGAGTTCTGACAACGAGGATGTGGCGACTGTATCCGACGACGGGACCGTCACTGCAGTATCCGACGGAACATGCCGCATTACAGCCACTGCCGCCGACGGAAGCGGAGTCAGCGGCAGCGCCACCGCAATAGTGGACACTTATAAATTCCCCGAATCTGTGACCGTCACACCGGAAAAAGCGGAACTGTACACAGGTGAACAGATTACGCTGAGCGCGGAAATTCTTCCGGAAAATGCCGGCAACAAACAGGTCAAATGGACAAGTTCCGATTCCGACAAGGCATCCGTCTCAGAAGACGGTACGGTAACTGCACTTAGCGCCGGAGAAGTGGAGATAATAGCTGCCACTTTGGAAAATTCCCTCAAGGATACAGCTGTTCTGACTATTAGGGAAAGAACCTTCAGCCTCATGAGGATACCTGATATAATTTACCCTAACTACAATTCACCGGTTACTGTCTCGTACTTAGCTCAGCCTGAGGCAGAACCCGTTATGGAAATTACTGTCATTGATGGTGCCGCCGATGCCGTCTCTATATCGGACGGAGTCATTACTGCTGTCAATCCCGGAATCAGTTCAGGGGAAATAGGCACCTATACACTGCATGCTACAGCCAACGGCATTACCGTATCCAGGGATTTCTCCGTAAACGCCGGAAAGATAACACTCCCTGTCACAAAAGTTCTCAATCCTGGCAATCAATTCAAAATCAAACCAATCAGCATATCCCCAGCTGATATAGGCATTACATGGTCATCTTCTGACCCTGAAACTGCAACAATCAGCGCGGACGGAACTATCACGGCTGTCGCTCCAGGATCATGCACCATAACTGCCGAAACCGACGCAGGAGCGATGGATGATGCTTTGGTCAACGTCTCAATGCCACCGCTTTACTTTGTCGAGAGTCCGCTCCGGATCTATGAGGGAGAAAGCATAACCCTTACATCCAGCACCGTACCGCCATCATCCTATCCTGTAGAATATTCGGTAATCAGCGGAAACGAATATGTATCCATTTCCGGCGATGTCATCCAGGGGCTCAAACACTCTACAGGTCAGCCCAATCCGGTCATTCAGGTAAGGTTCAAGGACAGTCCGGACATATATAAGAGGGCCGAAGTAATCGTCCTGCCATGCATAAACGCTAAGTTGGAGGCCGGCAGCATGGTAGTGAATACAAGCGGACACTCTTCGATCAACAGTAACTGGAGCAATGTCATCTCCTACCTGCCCATATCTGTGGATCATGCCCCGCATGTAACCGTTCATTGGGAAATACGGGACAAGGACGGGTATCTCTGCAATGAATATTTCGAGATAGAGGACAATAAGCGCATAGTACCTGCATCTCCCGATGCCACCGGACGTTTCACGATAACCGGGAAAGACCAGAGCGGGAAATACACCACGGCACCTATAGTCATAGACTCCTACCAGCTGCTTGAATACGAAATCGGACTCAGCGAATATTCCTTCAACAATATCGGCAATGTACAGTACTACACCGTATCCCTGTCGGCCAGATGGCACATAGACTCGTGGAACTTCATGTCCGGATACCTGCAGAACATGTTCATACAGTTGCCACTCATAATGCACATTCCGACTCACGTACAGTTCAACAACATAGGCTCAAACGGAAGCGACGAGACCTACATCAGGGGATACGCGACATCCATACGCAGGAGCGGAACCGGAGTCCTGTCAGATCTCAGAGGTCTGGTGCCTATGAGCTGGATACGTACGGATATGGGAGAGGACAGCGGGACCGTACAGGGTATAGTGGGTTCATTTCTGATATTCAACACTGCGGACAATGGGTTCGACGGCTACTACTATATAAAACAGCGGAGCGAGTCTTTCTACAATGCCGATGAATACTTGTAAAAATGCTTGGAAATTATACTCAGGGAGTACAACCGTCAGGATTTTGTAGTATATTTGGGAGGTTTTTTAATCAAAAATGTTAACTTATGAGACTTAACTTTTCAATACTATTATCAGCCGCTTCCCTGGCGGCTCTTTCCCTGCTGCCCGTTCCGGCCGGCGCATCTGTTCCACAAGGAGAAGATCCTATTGTCCAGAAAGTTATCAGCATTGCTGCTGAGGACAACCAGACAATGGACCATCTCGATATAGTTACCAACCGTTTCGGAGGCCGTCCCATAGGCTCGGACGCATACACCCACGCAACAGACTGGGCTGTGTACATGTTCGAAAAATGGGGGCTGGAAGTCCACAAAGAATATGCAGGCGAGGTGTCTGTAGGATTCAACCGTGGTCCCTGGTTCGGCCGTATGATAAACGGCAATGAGGCCCTCCACTTCACGACTCCCTCCTACACTGCCGGAACAAAGGGTCTTCAGAGAGGCCACGTAGTCATCGAGCCCAAGACAAGAGCCGAATTCGAGAGAATGAAGCAGACCATCAAGGGCGCATGGGTACTGATCGGAGGCACCAGCAAGGGATGGCCTATCGACTACACTGAGCGTGGTGATGCCAAGAGGGCTGAGATCATCGCCCAGAATGACTCTATCTCCCAGCTGAATACTGAAATCAGACAATACAACAGCTCCATTTTCAACCAGAAGAGGAATCTGGACAAGCAGCTTCAGATAACCAAATCCGCCAAGGAGGCAGCAAAGATCAAAGCCCAGATAGAATCTCTCAAAGAGAAAGAGCTCATCCCCCTGATCGAGGAGCCCGCACTTTTCTACCGCGAGATGCTTGAAGCCGGCGCTTTGGGAATCATACAGTCCGCACCTGTTCCTATTACAACACTGTATGACAGGGCAAATATCGACAACGGCTACATGACATGGGACAACCTGCCTACACTGCCTGACATCAAACTTGACTTCAGACAGTACAATAAGATAAAAGAAATGGTTGAACTGCGCGAGTACGTAGAACTCGAGTTCGACATACGCAATCACTTCTATATGGGCCCGGTTCCTTATTACAATGTTGTAGCCATACTGCGCGGAACTGAATTCCCTGACGAATATGTAATCTGCGGAGGCCATCTCGACAGCTACGATGCAGCAACAGGCGGAGTCGACTGCGGTACAGGTATTGCTCCTACAATGGAGGCCGCAAGACTGCTTGCTACGGCAGGTGCAAAGCCAAAGAGATCCATAATCTTTGCTCTTTGGGCCGGTGAAGAGTTCGGTCTGCTGGGTTCCAAGGCATGGGTTGAGCAGCATCAGGAAGAAATGCCAAACATTGTCAACTACTTCAACCGCGACGGAGGCCCCACAGTAGCGAACAGCATGTCTGTTCCGAAAGAATGGTATGATGCCCTCGTTCCGGTATGCGAGCCCCTTAAAGACCTTGATCCGAGGTTCCCGTTCAAGCTAAGTGTAAATGACAGGTATCCGATGGCCATTCCCGACAACGCAGGAGGTTCCGACCATGCATATTTCATGATGAGCGGAGTTCCCGTCATCGGCTTCGGCACCGGAGACCCCCTCGGATACAACTTCAGCTACGGTGAGATCTGGCATACCGACCGCGACCTCTACACCAAGAGCATTCCTGAATACATGGAGCATACATCCATCGTGAATGCAATAGTCCTCTGGGGCATCGCAAACCTGCCAGAGAAACTGCCCGCCGATGCGGTATATATCCAGGAATAATCAAATTCAATTTATAAAACAAACGAGGGTGACCCGGAGGAAAGGGCCACCCTCTTTATTTTTTACGTTGGGAATCACTGCTTACTGCTGCCTCTGTCTTACCGCCTCGAACAGCATGACAGAAGCGGCGACCGACACATTGAGAGAGCCTATATCTCCGCGCATGGGGATTCGGGCCTGTACATCGCAGAGAGCCAGCACCGATGAAGATATACCCTTGCCCTCGGAGCCCATGACGAAAGCCGTGGGCTTTGTCATGTCCACATTGTAAATCAGGCTTTCGGCCTTCTCGGTTGCCGCCACTATCTGGAACCCCTTCTCCTTGAGATAGTACAAAGGTATCCGCAGGTTCTTGCATTTCGCCACTCCTATACGCAGCAGGGCTCCTGCCGAAGCCTTGACTCCGTCGGCGTTGATAGCGGCTCCGCCCTTCGCCGGAAGGATGATGCCGCCGGCTCCGGCACATTCGGCAGTACGGGCGATAGCCCCCAGGTTCCGCACATCGCTCACTCCGTCCAGCAGGACAAAAACAGGGGCAGGATCCTTCTGCAGGGCCCTGTCCACCATTTCCTCCAGGGGAATGTAGTCTATCTGCGGCAGGTATGCCACCACGCCCTGATTCCTGCCTCCGCGGAAGCGGGCCAGCCTCTCCGCGGGCACGAACTGGAAGGGTATGCCGCGGCTGTCCAGCTCCGTAAGAAGCTGACGGAACTGCTGCCCCTCCAGCCCCTGCCTGAGCAGCACCTTCTCTATCTGCCTTCCGGACAGCACGGCCTCCAATACGGGATGCATCCCGTAAAGGTGGTAAGACGTATCTTTCTTTTCTGTATTCTCCATATTCCGATATTATTGTGGTTCAATTACTAATCAACCGTTAAGCTCCATCCATTCCTCCATGGTGCGGTCCAGGGTCCTTTTGAGCTCCAGATACTCGCGGGTCAGCCTGTCTATGTCCGTATCAGCAGCCGGAGCGGCCAGAACTTTCTCAAGTTCCTTCATCTGAGTCTCGATGTCGGCGATCTTCTTCTCGCAGCTCTCGATACGCTTCTGCTTGCGGCGCAGCTCCTTCTGCTCCTGAAAGGAGAGAGCGGAGGCGGTAGGGGCCTTGCCCGCCTGTACCGGCCTGTCCGCTGCCGCAGGTGATGAAGCCCCACTCCCAGCGGATTGTCCTGAGGCAGATGGCTGTACGGACTTCGAGGCATTTCCTGAAGGCCGGGAAGACCGCTCCAGGTCCTGCAGGTTCTCTATGCGCCGCTTCTCGATGAAATCCCGCACTCCTCCGAGGTATTCCTTCACCGTCCCGTCGCGGAACTCATAGACCTTGTCCACCAGCCCGTCGAGGAAGTCCCTGTCGTGAGATACGATAACCAGAGTCCCGTCGTAGCGCTGGAGGGCCTGCTTGAGCACGTCCTTGGAACGGATATCCATGTGGTTGGTCGGCTCGTCGAGGGCCAGCAGGTTGTACGGGTGGAGTATGAGCTTGGCCATGGCAAGACGGGAACGCTCGCCTCCGCTGAGTACGGCCACCTTCTTGTCGATGTCCTCACCGCGGAAGAGAAAGGCCCCGAGGATATCCCTCAGCCTGGTGCGGATATCGCCCACAGCCACCTTGTCGAGGGTATCGTAGACCGTATCGTTTTTATCGAGGACGTCCTCCTGGTTCTGGGCATAGTAGCCGAGAGCCACATTGTACCCGAGAGAGGCCGAGCCGGCTATGGGCCGCAGCTCCCCGGTGATATATTTCATCATGGTACTCTTACCTTCTCCGTTGCGGCCGACGAAGGCCACCTTCTCCCCTCTTTCCACCGTCAGGTCAATGTCCGTGAAGACCACCTTCGGACTGCCGGAGCCGTCACGGGGCGGATAACCTCCGGTGAGGGCCTTGGCCTGAAAGACGATCTGTCCCGAACGGGGAGCCGGCGGGAACTTGACATGCAGGGCCGAATTGTCCTCCTGATCTATCTCTATCCGCTCGAGCTTGTCGAGAGCCTTTATGCGGGACTGAACCTGATTGCTCTTGGTGGGCTTGTATCGGAAACGCTCGATGAACTCCTCTGTCTTCTCAATCATCCGCTGCTGGTTCTCGTAGGCGGCCCGCTGCTGCTCCATCCTCTCGCGGCGCAGCTCCACATATTTCGAATACGGCACCTTGTAGTCGTAGATGTGACCGAGGACAATCTCCACCGTTCTGGTTGTCACCCTGTCCAGGAAACGGCGGTCGTGCGAGATGAGCACCACCGAGCCCCTGTAGCCGTAGAGATAGTCCTCCAGCCACTGGATTGACTCGATGTCCAGATGGTTGGTCGGCTCGTCCAGCAGCAGCACGTCCGGCCTTGTCAGCAGCACCTTCGCCAGTTCCACGCGCATGTTCCAGCCTTGGGAGAAAGTACTGCGCTGACGGCCCAGCTCACCCTTCTTGAATCCCAGTCCGACCAGCGTCTTCTCCGCCAGCACGGCCGGGGACTCGGACTGGGCCATGGCCAGCTTGTCATTCAGTTCGTTGAGCTCTTCTATCAGACGGTGATAGGCCTCGGATTCGTAGTCTGTCCTCTCGCCCAGTTCCCGGCTGATCTCCTCCACCCTCTCATTCATGGTGAAATGGTCGGCGAATACGGACATGGCGGCCTCGAGGACCGTAGTGTCCTTCGAATAGCTCATTATCTGCGGCAGATAGCCCACGGTCTGCTCCTTAGGCTTCATGATCGAGCCTGAGGTAGGACGCTCCACTCCGGCTATGAGCTTCAGAATGGTACTCTTGCCGGCTCCGTTCTTGCCCACAAGGGCTATGTGCTCCCCGTCGCTGACGTGGAAGCTGATGTCGTCCAGAAGGGTATATCCTCCGAACGCTACTGTCAGATTATTTATCGAAATCATTGTATATCCGTTGTCTGGGTTTCTGCGAGGTCCTCCCTGCGCGTTTCACTGCTGCACAGCCTGATGGAGACCTCGTAAAGCATATATATCGGCAGTGCCACTACTATCATGGTAAATGCGTCTCCCGATGGTGTAATGATGGCGGACACTGCAAGGGCTATCACCACCGCGTACTTTCTGAAACGCCTTAGCATCTGTCTGTTGATAATACCTATCCGGGACAGCATGTAGGCCAGGGCAGGCAGCTCGAAGACCACTCCCATGATAAGGTTCATCTTCAGGAACATCCCGATGTAAGAGCCGAGCGATATCTGGTTGGCCACTGACTCGCTCACCTGATACGTCCCTAAAAATCTGAGAGTCAGCGGAAACACTATCACATATCCGACCGCAAGCCCTACGTAGAAAAGCAGGGAGGCCATGGAGAAAGCCGCCTCCGCCGCCTTCTTCTCCCTGTCATAGAGGGCAGGCCGCACGAATAGCCAGATCTGGTACAGCAGAAAAGGCAGGGCTATGATGACTGCCAGCCAGAAGGCCATCCGCACATGGGTGAAGAACTGCGCGGCCAGGTCGATATTGACCAGCGTTACTGCAAAGGGCTTCAATGCAGGCAGGCCCATCAGTGCCAGCAGGTCGTTAAGCCACCTGTACACAAAGAAATCATCCGTAAGAGGAGCCAGCACCACACCGTCGAAAACAATCTCCTTACACAGGAAAAACACCACCATGAGGACAATAAGGACAGCGAAACTGCGGAAAATCACCTTCCGCAGCTCATCCAGATGCTCCCAGAATGTCATCTCTCCCGCCACGTCCCCTACTGCTTCTTCTCTTCCTCCCGGGCAGAGTCCTTCTTCGAATCAGAAGCGGCATTGATATCCTCCTCGATACCGTTAATGCCTTCCTTGAAACTCTTCACACCCTTTCCGAAACTCTTCATCAGCTCCGGAATCTTCTTCGCCCCGAAAATCAGCAGGACAATGAGCAGCAGCACCAGAATCTCGGTAATACCGATGGAACCTAAAAACAAAAGCGTCATATTCTCTATCCTTTTTAAAACGCTGCAAATCTATAAAAAATATCCATACCACATTCAGCGGCCCGACTTTTTGAGATTTTGCAGTATTTCCGGCATAAAAATTTTGAGGAACGCGTTTAAAATGGTTTTAGGCAGGGTACTCATGATGAATATTGAGAATTGCAGCGCGTTTTATAAGCATTTGATTATAAATCACTTGCAATACCAAGTGCATTTTTCGGGGTCTCACAGAGAGGTGAAAAATGCAGACCGATTTGTAAACGCCTAAATATTAAGGACATACAAATCAGTCTGCATTTTCCACTATTTCCGGGGAAGTTTCCCGGGATATTGCAGTAAGGCAGCCTTGTCTGACAGTCTGCCTACGCTTCATGGCCGGCTTCCTGATCAGCCTTCCGGAAGACCTCCAAAAGCGCGGCGGGGATGCGGGTAGGACGGCGGGTGTCGCTGTGGATGAAGCCGAGGACCACTGTGCCGTCGCAGACCAGGTCGCCGTTCTGGTTGTAGATGTCGGTCCGGACCTCCACCCGGGCCATAGGCTCCTTCTCCACCCTGGAGACCACCCGAAGGATGTCTCCCATCCGGGCCGGGGTGTGGTAATGTGCTTCGACCGATACCACCGGCATCATGATTCCGCTCTTCTCAAGTTCCGTGATGGGCAGTCCGACATCCAGCAGGAACTGGTGCCGGCCGCACTCAAAGTAGCGGATGTAGTTCGAATGATGGACTACCCCCATCAGGTCCGTCTCATAGTAGCGGACCTCGATCTGTGTCTCTGACTGAATGTACATGGCTTCTGTCTATTCGGTTCAGCCTTTGAGAGCCTCTATGGTCTTGCGCAGTCCCTCTATCTTGGCAGTGGCGTCGGCCCGCTTCTTCTCCTCTCCGCGCACCACGGCCTCGGGAGCATTCTGCATAAATTTCTCATTGGACAGCTTGGCATTCACGCCCTTGAGGAATTTCTCCAGACGCTCAATCTCGGCCTCGGCCTTGGCAATCTCCTCCTGCACGTCGGTCTTGCCGGCAAGGGGCACGAACATCTCGACAGTGCCCACGAGGAAGGATGCCCCTGCCTCACGTCCTCCGAAATCCTCCACGAAGGAAATCTCCCCCACATTGCCCATACGGCGGACTATGCCGGTCATCTCCTGGGGGGATGCCCCCTTGATGCGCAGGTCGAGGGCCTCTTTCGGGGAAATACCCTTCTTCTGGCGGATATTCCTGAGAGCGGCCACAGCCTCGGTAGCAAGCCCGAAGTCGCGGATAAACGCCTCGTCATACTCTCCTCCGGCAGGCTGGCGTTCCAGCATGACGGTCGCGCCCTCGGGACGCTCCGCGATGTTGTGCCACAGTTCCTCGGTGATGAACGGCATCACGGGGTGCAGGAGCTTGAGCAGGGAGTCGAAAAATCCGATGGTGGCATCATATGTGGCTCCGTCCACCGGAGAACCGAAGGCCGGCTTGACTATCTCGAGGTACCAGGCGCAGAAGTCGTCCCAGAACAGCTTGTAGAGGGTCATCAGCGCATCGGAAATCCTGAATTTGGAGAAATGGTCATCGACCGTGGCTATTGCCTGATTGAGCTTGTGGGTAAACCACTTGACTGCAAGTGCCGAATGCTCGGGAGCAGCGGCGGTGCGGTCCACACTCCAGCCTTTAACCAAGCGGTAGGCGTTCCATATCTTGTTGCAGAAGTTGCGGCCCTGCTCCACCTGGGACTCGTCGAAGAGGATGTCGTTGCCGGCAGCAGTGCAGAGCAGCATGCCGATACGGACTCCGTCGGCCCCGTAGTCATCGATGAGTTTCAGAGGGTCAGGCGAGTTGCCGAGGGTCTTGGACATCTTGCGGCCCAGTTTGTCGCGGACGATACCGGTAAAGTAGACGTTGTGGAAAGGCACCTTGTCCATGAACTCGTTGCCGGCCATGACCATCCTGGCCACCCAGAAGAAGATGATATCCGGGCCGGTCACAAGGTCGTTGGTCGGATAGTAGTACGCTAAATCGGCATTCGGAGCCTTCTCGGGGAAACCGGGCTTGCCGGGATCGAATACCGAGATGGGCCAGAGCCACGAGGAGAACCAGGTGTCCAGCACATCCTCGTCGCGCCTGAGGTCAGCGGCTGTAACCGAAGGGTCGAGCTGCTGCGCGGCCTTCAAAGCCTCCTCCTCGGTAGCCTCCACCACATAGCGGCCGTCAGGCAGGTAGTATGCGGGTATCTGCTGTCCCCACCACAGCTGACGGGAGATGCACCAGTCGCGGGTGTTCTCCATCCAGTGACGGTAGGTATTGCGGTATTTGTCTGGAATGAGTTTAATCTCACCGTTCTCCACGCGGGCCAGGGCTGCCTTGGAGAGTTCCTCCATCCTGATGAACCACTGCATGGAGAGCTTGGGCTCGATGACAGCGTCGGTCCTCTCGGAGTGCCCCACAGGCGAGAGGTAGTCCTCCTCCTTCTCGAGCTGTCCGACCTCGGCCAGCATTTTCACAATCTTCTTGCGGGCCACGAAGCGGTCCTCGCCGACGAGGATCACGGCCTTCTCGTTGAGCCTTCCGTGGTCGTCGATGATGTCGAGCACCGGCAGGTTGTGGCGCAGACCTATCTCGTAGTCGTTCACGTCGTGGGCCGGGGTCACCTTCAGGCAGCCGGTACCGAAGTCCATGGTCACATAGGAGTCCTCGATGATGGGTATCTCGCGGTTGATCAGAGGAATGAGTATCTTCTTGCCGCGCAGGTGGTGATACCTCGGGTCCTCGGGGTTGATGCAGACAGCGGCATCGGCCATGATGGTCTCGGGACGGGTCGTGGCTATGACTATGTAGTCGTCAGTGGGATTGCCGGCCCCGTCGGATACCTTGTAGCGCAGGTAGTAGAGCTTGGACCTGGTCTCCTTGTGGATCACCTCGTCGTCGCTCACGGCGGTCAGGGCCTGGGGATCCCAGTTGACCATCCTCACGCCGCGGTAGATGTAGCCTTTCTTGTAAAAATATACGAATGTATTGATAACCGCCTCACTCAGGGCCGGGTCCATCGTGAACCTGGTGCGGTCCCAGTCGCAGGAGGCTCCGAGCTTCTTGAGCTGCTCGAGGATGATGCCGCCGTGCTTCTCCTTCCACTCCCAGGCGTGTTTCATGAACTCCTCCCGGGTCAGTGACGACTTGTCGATGCCCTGTTCCTTGAGCTTGGCCACGACCTTGGCCTCTGTAGCTATCGAAGCGTGGTCGGTACCAGGTACCCAGCAGGCGTTCTTGCCCTGCATGCGGGCACGGCGGACAAGCACGTCCTGTATCGTATTGTTGAGCATGTGTCCCATGTGCAGCACACCTGTCACATTGGGCGGCGGGATGACCACAGTATAGGGTTCCCGGCTATCGGGTTCCGAATGGAAAAACTTGTTCTTCAACCAGTAAGAGTACCATTTCTCCTCTACTTCCGAGGGGCTGTATTTCGCTGACAGTTCCATATTTCTTGCAAATTAGCCTGCAAATATAAGAAGATTTGTGTAGATTTGCGGGACGTTTCAAAACATTATTTCATAAGACATGGACAATCAGCAACAGAAAAAGGAAATAGGCATCGAGCTCACCAAGGAGACCGCTGCCGGCAACTACTCCAACCTCGCCCTCATCACCCACTCCAACAGCGAGTTCATCCTGGATTTCGCCCGCATGCTCCCCGGCTATCCCAAGGCCCAGGTAGTCAGCCGCGTCATCATGACTCCCGAGCACGCCAAGAGACTGCTCCTGGCCCTGAGCGACAACATCAGCAAATACGAAAGCCAGAACGGCGAGATACGTCTAGGCTCGCCCAATCTGCCCAAGAACACCATCCCCTTCGGATTCGGCGGTCCCAACACCCCGGAGGCCTGACCGATGAAGCCGGACATAGCATTCGTCGGGGCCGGGAACGTGGCATTCCGATTTTCCCTGGCCCTGCAGGAGAAAGGGTACAATATCAGCACCGTCTACAGCCGTACTGAGAAAAGCCGCGACCGTCTGGTCAGGGCCCTCAGGGCCAATGGGTCGGACACCAAGGCCGCCGGGAGGCTACAAGACCTGCAGGAGGCATCCCTCGTGGTCATCGCGGTTACGGACGACGCCATCCCGCAGCTGGTGGAGGAAATGGCAGCGGTATTCTCATGGACAGACAGTGACAATGCCGCGGAAAAGGCTGTTTCCCGCCGGCTTCCGGCTGTGGTGCATACATCAGGTGCCACCCCGCTCCAGGTCCTGCAGCCCCTCGCGGATCTGGGCTGCGCCTGCGGAGTGATGTATCCCCTGATGACGCTCAGCCGCAACAAGAACATAGAGTTCCGCGACGTGCCCCTGCTACTGGAGGCCTCCACCGACGGACTTGGAACGCTCTTGGACTCCATGGCCGAGGACCTGGGCGGAGAGCATTATTTCTACTCCTCCGAAGACAGACTGAAAATGCATGTGGCCGCGGTGTTCACCACCAACTTCGTCAACTACCTCCTCGGTCTGGCCTTCCCCATTGTCCAGCATGACCACCCCCTGCTGATTCCCTCCACCATCGAGGCCGTGCGCAACGCATTCCTGCACACTCCCGCCTCCACCCTCACCGGCCCTGCCCGCAGAGGGGATATGGAGACGATACACAAGCATCTGGAAGTCCTGCAGAAGATGGGACTGACCGAACAGGAGGAGATATACCGCCTCCTGACCGACAAAATTCTGAAAAAATATCACCCCGAAGACAGATAAACCATGCCCAACTACAACTATAAAGTCAAGCTGCACGGCATCCGCGCCTTCGCCTTCGACGTGGACGGAGTGCTGACAGACGGCTCGATTCTCTCCACCCCTGACGGAGACCTGCTCAGAACATTTGACTCCAAGGACGGATTTGCCCTCAGAATGTGCAGTATGAAAGGGTACCCCGTGGCCATCATCACAGGAGGCGTATCTCAGAGCATTGTGCACAGATTCACCGGGTTAGGCGTAAAGGAAGAGGACATCTACCAGAAATCCCGAGACAAGGTGCCCGACTTCCTGGATTTCTGCTCCAGACACGGCCTCAAGCCTGAGGAGGTGGCTTTCGCCGGGGATGACATGCCCGACATCCCGGTGCTGAGAATGGCCGGATTAGCCGTTGCACCCGCCGACGCCGTGCCCGAGGTCAAGGACGTGTGCGACTACGTATCCCTGCGTCCGGGCGGCAAGGCATTTGTACGGGACCTCATAGAACAGGTTCTGAAAGTCCACGAGGACTGGTATTTAGACACTGACGTATTTGCCAAAACCTTTTAAACCACTGACAGTCATGCTGCTCCACGAAGCCCTCAAAGACCGCCGCATAGTACTCGGCTCGGCCTCTCCCCGCCGGAGGGAGCTCCTTGCCGGACTCGGCATAGAATTTACAGTAGAGGCCACACCCGGTGCGCCCGAAACCTATTCCCCTGACTTACAGCCGGACGAAATACCTTCGGCTTTAGCCGTTTCGAAATCCGAAGGATTCCACCGTCCCCTGAAGCCCGGCGAGATCCTCATCACCGCCGACACCGTCGTCATCTGCGGGGAGGACATCCTCGGCAAGCCTGCCGACCGCGCCGCCGCCGCGAGGATGCTCCGCGAGCTCTCCGGACGCACCCACCGCGTCGTCACAGGCATCTGCCTGCGCGACACTGAGCGGCGCCACGTATTTTCCTGCACCTCGGAAGTGGAGTTCAAGACCCTGACCGAAGAGGAGATATCCTACTACATCGACCGCTTCCGCCCCTTCGACAAAGCCGGCAGCTACGGCATCCAGGAATGGATCGGCTACATAGGAATAACCTCCATACGCGGCTCTTATTTCAACATCGTAGGACTCCCCGTACAGAGGCTGTACACTGCTTTGTGCGAATTTATCGGACAGTGATCATCTCGACACTCTGCCGGCGCACTTTATCCAGAGGCTCGACGGTGTATTTCACCTTGGAGAAATCGATGTCATTCAGGTCGATGCAGCGGATGGTGCTGTTCCAGCAGGTGCGCCAGTACATTTTCAGCCCCTTGGTATCGGCCGCCGTCGTAAACTGTGTGGCACCGGGAATGTCTGTCGGCTCCTGCCCTTTCTGACGCTCTACCCCTATCGGTATGTCGAAATTGTTCAGAATCAGGAAGCAGGACATTACCGTCTCCTCTCCTGTGGGGTACTGCGGTGCGGTGGCCTGATAGTAGGCGGCACGTACAAACCGCGAAGGAGGAGTCACGTCCCCGGGGATTCCTATCATACCGGTGCCGGCTCCGAAGCGGCGTACCTGCGGATAAGCCGAAAAGGCATTGCCGTCAGCCTCTCCGAAAGCTAAATTGACATAGTTGTTCAGATTGGTCACATGCCAGGGGAAATCGGGGGAATTGGTCAGCACCCCTACCGTATTCTCGTAGATATGCGTCTTTCCGCCGGTTATCTCGATGACAATCTGCCTTCCGGACGGGTCCCCCACCCTCCAGTGCGAAGTGCCGGACTGAGGATAGAGCATGGTCACTATTATCTCGTCAAAATGGTCAATCACCTCCTGTACGGTGGAGAATCCGGAGAGTATCCAGCTCACCACCTGCATGTCGGGAACAGTACGGCTCACTTCGGTAGAATCGTACTCAGGATACTGGCCGTAACCGGGGAAGAAGAAAAGTCCGGCGGACAGCCCCTTTTCATTGAGCCCCTCCAGCACGAACTGGTCCATATTGGCCGCCACCCCCACATATCCGTACTTTCCCGTGAATATCATACCATTGCCGCCATCTGCCGTCAGGGACACATGCCTGTATCCCCTAGGGACAACCACGTAGCGGCTGTGCAGGTCCGAACCGCCCCACTCCGCCGTCCTGGCCAGCACGAAACTGCCGTCCTTGGCCGTGAAAGAAATGCCCGTACAGGCATTAAGGTCTGAAAATAACGTGCAGGCCAGCACCATCGCTGCGGCTGCCGCCCGCCTGAGAATTACTGAGATGTTCATATGGCATTTTATTTTAATTCCTTATCTACTTTCCATTCCTCAATACGGCGGGTAAGAGTAGAAAAACATACTCCGATACAGAATATCCTGCGTCCGTCATTGACAAACGGACGTGCATAGCCTTTCTCCTCTATCTGCCTCAAAGCAGCGTCAGCACTTTCATTCACCTTGATTTCCAATATATAGACAAACCTGTCCGTCTGCATTAACACATCTATCCTACCGTTGCTGGTCTGCCTTTCTGTCTGCACATCCTCACTAAGCAGTTCGAAGATAGTGGATACCGCATATTGAAAGTCCTTCTCTTCGTCAGCCTGGATCTGATAGTTCTTACGGGCAAAGAATGCTTCCAGCTCCTTCATCATATCCTCCGGCCTGCCGTCGCGCACTGCGCGGTGAAGTCTGGCAATCAATGTCTTGCCAGAAACTGTAGATGATGTACTGTACTGCAGGACGAAAGAAAGAAAACCGTTTTTGACCTCCCTGTTAGGAAAATCCAGACGGTACAGTCCCACCTCCCTGTCATATCCTGTGATAGTCAGGTATCCGCTCTGATACAGTAACGGTATCGGATTGGCAAAAGCAGAGTTTACACTGACCAGCAGGGACGAATCGACCTCTTCACCTTGAAGTGCAGAGATATCGTAAGATGTATTCTTAATCAGACTGACCAGGAACGACGGCGTCCCGGTCTCGAACCAATAATCATTGAACTCCTTATCCTGAAGAGCATTCAGGAGGCTGAACGGATTGTAGACACTCTCGGAGGACGCAGAAAAATGATACCCGTCATACATCTCCCTAAGCCTGCCCAGACACTCTTCCGGAGTAATGCCGTTCGATGCTGCCATATTGGAAATACCCTCGGCCAGCCTCTCTGTCAGCTCCCTTTCAGTAATACCGCATATACCGGAATAAGCCGGAAGCATCGATATATCCTTGAGATTGTTGAGCCCGCTGAACACACTGAGCTTACCTATCTTGGTGACACCGGTCAGAAATGCGAAACGGATCTTGTCGTCCTGCGACTTGAGCACGCTGAAGAACCCCTGCAACGTAGCACGGTAATACTCCAGTAATTCCTCATCCCCCAGACTGTCCGTTATCGGTTTGTCGTACTCGTCCACCAAAACCACAACCTTGCGGCCTTCATGACGCGCAACACACGATATGACCTCATTAAAACGTGTTGCGGACGTCTGATACACACTAGTCACTCCATACTGAGCCTCCCACTCCGCAAGTATCTGGGACAACTTATTGTCCAAGTCCTCCCGGGTGTGATACGAAGCCCCCCCAAGATCCAGTCTTAGAACAGGATACTCCGCCCACTCCTTCTCCAGCCCCTCTATCTCCAGTCCCTCGAACAACTCCTTCCTACCTTTGAAATAAGCTTCCATCGTAGACAGCAGCAGACTCTTCCCGAACCTCCGCGGACGGCTCAGAAAATAATACTTTCCCCCATCGGCCAGACGGTACACGTGCTCCGTCTTATCCACATACACAAATCCGCCCGTGCGGATCTCCTCGAATGTCTGTACTCCTATAGGATATTTCAGCATAAGCATTCCTCCTCTGATTTGTCAAGGCAAAGTTAATCATTCCGGCGGAAAATAAAAATCATCCTTTTCCCCATGCGGATTTACACCTGGATGAAATTTCCGCACGCCTAACTCTACAATTTTGAATTACATTTTTTGTTAATTAAAATATAATATGTATTTTTGCATAAAATAATTTACACTTTTTGTAATTTAAAACAAAAACTCGTGAACATAACTTTTGGCAGTAGAAAACTTGAGGCGCAGGCTAATGATGACAAAAAATGCGTAAAGGCCATGGGAGATAATCGGGCAAGACTATATAAACTCAGATTAGATCAATTAAGGGCCGCCGCAACACTGGACGATGTTAGATATCTGCCTGGTCATTACCACGAATTAACCGGTAATAGAAAGGGACAGTGGGCTTGTGATTTGGACCAACCATACCGCTTAATCTTCACGCCACACGAAAAATCCTATTCCGGAAGATAAGGACGGCAAGTATTTGTGGATAGAAATAAAAGGAGTAGAAATAATAAAAATAGTGGATTATCATCAGTAATTTATTATGGAGACAATCAATAAATATCATCCGACAACGGTTTCACATCCTGGAGAAACATTGGCAGAGAAACTCACTGAAATGGGTATGTCCATTAAGGAATTTGCCATACGTACTTCCAAGCCCGAAAAAACTATTATCGCTGTCATAAAAGGGAACAGTTCAATCACCTCCGATATGTCCATTGCATTTGAGAATGTGACAAATATTCCAGCACATTTCTGGATGAATCTTCAGCGTGAATATGATGAATGTGAAGCGAGAAATAAGAAAAATAAGCAAATGGCCTCTTTTTATGAGTGGGCTAAAAAGTTCCCATTAGCTGCCATGACCCAAAAGGGATGGATTCCTGCCTGCAAGACTAACAACGAAAAGGTTGAGACAATCCTTTCGTTTTTTGGTGTCAGCACACCTAAAGCCTGGGAAAACTACTACATCAATCAGCAACTGAAAGTTGCATTCCGCATATCTTTAGCGACAATACGTGAGCCATACGCAATATCCGCATGGCTTCGTAAAGGAGAATTACAGGCAAGCGAAATGACAGTTCAAACTGATTTTGAAGATAAAAAACTTAGGGCCACAATTCCTGAAATGAAGAATTTAATGACAGAATGCCCTAAAGACGCTGTTCAACAATTGCGGACCCTCTGTCTGTCATGCGGTGTGAAGCTCAGTTATACCCCATGCCTTCCTGAAGCACCAATCAGCGGATCCACCCGATGGATAAACGGAGTACCCTGTATACAATTGTCAGGAAGGCATAAACGTTATGACATATTCTGGTTTTCCTTCTTCCATGAAATAGGGCATATCCTGTTACATGGCAGAAAGGATATATTTTTAGAAGATATAGAATACGGAGACTTGCAAAAGAGCAAAGAAGCTGAAGCTGATGACTTTGCTGCTGCCATATTGCTGAGTGGAAATGAAGAAAAAGAGATTATACTAAATAGAGATTACTCATCTGAAGCGATTAAGATATATGCTGCAAGGTTCGGGACTCATCCCTCAGTCATAGTGGGAAGACTGCAGCATAAGAAGATAATTGATTACTGGCAGGACAAGGAATTACTCGAGAAGATATGCTTATTCAATAATTAGAACACCGAAATAGAAAAATCCCTCAATGAGTGATGTTTTTCGAAAAAACCATCACTCATTGAGGGATTCCTGCAATATCTCCAGACTATTCTGTCACAACGGCTTTAAAAGTCATGAAGATAATCTTAAGGTCTTTGACGAAAGAATGGTCGGCAACGTACTCGAGGTTAATGCGGAGCTTGTCCTGCATCACGACGTCACGGTAGTACTGCTCGGGGTCGGCGGCCTGCTCCAGAAGCTCATTCTCGTTGCGGTAGCGGATGGAGGCCATGTCGGTGATACCGGGGCGGACATCCAGGACGCGCAGCTGTTCCGGGGTGTAGAGGTCGACGTACTTCCGGACCTCGGGTCTGGGACCCACCAGGCTCATGTCCCCGATGAAAACGTTGATGAGCTGCGGGAGTTCATCCAACTTATACTTACGGATATAATAGCCGGAACGGGTCACCCTCGGGTCATGTCCGCCGACGGTGATAAGCCCCTTCTTGTCAGAGCCCACCCGCATCGAGCGGAACTTGAACAGGCGGAAATCCTTGTTACCACGGCCGACTCTTACCTGACGGTAGAACACCGGTCCGGGCGAGTCGAGCTTGATCCACAGCGCCAGGACTAAAAAAAGCGGGCTGAGGACGAGCAGCCCCAGTCCGCTTGCTGTGATGTCAAACAAGCGCTTCACTTCTTTTTCAGGTCTGAAATGATGTCGGTAAAATTGTCCATGACGTACTGCACGTCCTCATCGCTCAGATGGGTGTGCAGCGGGAGAGTCACCTCGCAGCGGTATTGGTCGTAGGCGTTGGGAAAGTCCTTGATGTCGTAGCCGAGAGCCTTGTAGGCCGTCATCATCGGCAACGGCTTATAGTGCACATTGCAGGCTATGCCGCGCTCGGCCATCCTGACTATCACATCGTTGCGGTAGTCCACGTCCTTGCCGAGAAGACGCACTAGATACAGGTGACCGGAGGACGAGTGGTCAGGGCCGAAGTGGTTCAGCACCTCCACATCGTAATCCTTCAGCCTGTCATCATACGCCTCGATAATCTGACGGCGGCGGTGCAGCAGCTCCGGATACCTCTTGAGCTGAGCCAGCCCGATGCCGGCCATGATGTCCGTCATATTGCACTTGTAGTACGGCGCGACGATGTCGTACTCCCAGGCACCTAGCTGAGTCTTGGCCAGCGCATCCTTGCTCTGACCGTGCAGCGACAGCAACTGAATCTGCTTGTAGACCGCGTCGTCGTCCAGACCTTCATGGGAGCGCCACGTCAGCGCCCCGCCCTCAGCCGTAGTCAGATTCTTCACCGCATGGAACGAGAACGAGGTAAAGTCCGCTATCGAGCCGCACATCTTCCCGTGACGCCTGGCCCCGAAAGCATGGGCCGCATCAGCTATCACCGCCGGCCTTCCGTATGCCTTCTGGATATCACTCGCCGGTCTGAAGAGTGCCTTTTTAGACTCGACCGCCTCATATATCCTGTCGTAGTCACAGACCACTCCGCCAAGATCCACCGGCATTACCGCCTTGGTTCTCTCAGTTATCGCGTCCGCCACCCTGGCATAGTCCATCTCATAACTGCCCGGCGCACAGTCCACCATCACCGGCCTCGCCCCCACATGGCACACCGAACTGGCCGTAGCCGTATAGGTATAGGCCGGCACGATCACCTCATCCACCGGTCCGATACCCAGCACCCGCAGCGCCATCTCCATGCACGCCGTAGCGGAATTCAGACACACCGCCCGCTGCGTACCGCAGCACATCGCTATCAGATGTTCAAACTCCTTAGTCTTCGGCCCGGTGGTAATCCACCCCGAGCCCAGCACCTCCGCGACCATGGAGGCTTCCGCCTCCGACATGTCGGGAGGCGAGAAAGGTATGTTCCGCATATCTAACATTTATTTAATACGTAAAATCTTTATAACACCCCAATGAAGAATATAAAATATAGATCTCATAATATTGAGATGTTCTATTTTACGATATAAAACCCAATGATACTTTATTAATTGAAATTTATTTGCAGATATAGAATCATGACGCACCCGATACTGTACCAATACCTGATTCAGGCCATATATGAACTTCTCTGACTTAAGCATTTTAAGCCATAAAGCATCATCATTCCGTTTTCTTATATTAGGCACCTCAAACTTACCCATCTGAGTCACATCATACATCACTGTTGAATTACCTATCGGACAATCAAGTAAAACTCTATTATAATCTGCTTTTTCTATACAGTGTATTATTTTGCCAAGATGTCTTCCCGTCTCATCTATCTGCTCATAATCAGTACATGTGAACTTATAATTGTTCTCTTGCATGAACTGAATTTGAGTTAATAATTTATCCGGCAGCCATACATCATCACTATCCAGAAATGCAATGTATTGCCCCGTGGCCATTGACATTGCGACATTTCTTGCTACTGCTGCACCGGAATTCACCTCCAACTTTTTATATTTAATCCGCGAATCTTTTGAGGCGTAGTGCAACACCACTTCTTCAGTATTATCAGAAGAACAATCATCTACGATAATCATCTCCCAATAAGAATATGTTTGTGATAAAACACTTTCTATCGTCGTTCCTATATAATTCGCACAATTATATGCAGGAGTGATAATAGAAACAAGGTTTTCAATCATTGTTCGTGAATTAGTTTAATATTAGGGATATACTTATTTGTTTTCAAGTATTTCTAGGTAGGCATGATAATATTTTTTTGCTATGCAACTCCAATCAAAGTTACAGAAATCTACGTTCCTATTGGGATTAGTATAATCCTTTTTAAGGATTAATGATTTTAAGCCGATTATAATTGACGACAATGAGTGAGGATTTACCGCAACCCCTACTTTGTCGTCAAGTAGTCCGTCTATGCCTGTTCCTTTAGAGTATAATAATTTCAAATTTTGACTCAACGCTTCAACATAAACTAGCCCAAAAGTTTCGTGCCATGAAGGCATTACAAATATGCCACATCTTTTAAAAAGATCTTTAAGTTTATCTTTTTCATTTATAGGGCCACAATATATAATGTTGGGATTATGAGAAGCTATTTTTTCGCACTTCTTTTTAATTGGACCATCTCCCACAATGTATAATTTTATATTAGGATATTCTTTATTTAGAATGTTTGCCGCTTTAATAACTCTTAAAATATTTTTTCTTTTTATTAAACTTCCTATGAACAGTAAATTATTTGTAAATAATTTTTGGTGTACTATATTGTGCAACCAATATTCATCAATGCCATTTGGAACAACAGACAATTTAAATGAAATTTGGTTAAGGAACATTCTGATAAACCAATGTTTACAGAATTTGTTTTTTAATGACACTGAAGGAAAAAAAATACGTTCTGCATTGAGTAATATCTTTATTCCATCTATCCAAGCATGTGGTGCCATTACTAGAAAACTATCAACATCTGTGCTTCTTACGCATACAACGTATGGGATATTATATTTTTTCTTTACTCTATATGCTATTCCACCATCTGTAAATAATGTTGACGCGTGTATGCAAGTATATGATGTTATATTTTTTTGTATTGTATTTATCAGGTACCGATAGATGACCCTGTTTTTGATATGATAAAAAAATTTGTAATACCAATTAATTATCGGCATATAGTAAATTGTGCACCGATCGCTGTTTATGTAGTTTTTTCCTGCTTTATTGGATTTTTTTTTATAATAAGTAAATATCGTTTGCGTAACGCCTAATTTTTCCAATTCTTTACATAAGTGATAATGCACTCTGCTGCCGGTATAATCATTGCAAATATGTAATATTTTCATTTAAAAATTTTGTTGAATGTTGCTCAGATTTGAATAAAAGACATATATAACCAATTGTTGCTGCAAAATTGAAGTTAATTAAATATGAACCAGATAACATTAGAGGCAAAAATCCACTTAATGTAAATATAATGGTATAGTCTCTATACAGTCTGAAATTTAAAAAGGCAACTACTATAAAAGTAGTCAATAAGAAGAATAGACTAAGCCCTGCAACAATACCATATTGAAGCATCATTTCTAAAATAATATTATGAGCATAAAAGCCATTTAAATAAAATCTATCAGCACCTATACCATGCCCAAATAACGGAGCTTCTGCTATATGCAGTAAAACAAGTTCGTATATATCAGTTCGACCAGAATCATGACTAAAAAAACTGCCGGATAGAATTAATTGCACGGATCTTGATAAACTATCAAAAGACTCTAAACAATTGATAATTTTGGGCAACAATAGTAAACATATGCCCACACATAGAAAAAACACAAGTTTTTTACTAACGTTACTTTTAAAAAGTATGCGGTATAACAAATATGTGACTATAAAAAGAAGCGCGCCTCTAGATCCGAAGAGAACAACGACTAAAACAGTTATAATGAACAATAATTTATATAATTTCCCTTTTGAATGAAAAAGGACCATTGAGGGAAGTAGAAGATTATATGATATCGACATAGAATATATTGATTCATCACTTGTTAACGCGGGATGCCATGTAATACCATATAATATTCCAATTAAAGAACCGAAGATGGAAACTTTCGTTAAGACTTTAAGGAATATATCGATATCGTTAATAGAAATAATCGCTAAGACAATGGATATGGATATTACTGAATATTTTATTGCGTCATTAAATATAAACTCATGAGACTGAGGAAAAACGATAAATGAAAAACTTAGAATACTGATAAATGCAGAATAAGAAATTAACACTATCTTAGGCTTGCGTTTGAATGTCAGTAATGTTGTTCCTAAAAACAATAAGAGGCTTGATATAACCCTTAATTTTGATGCAGTATCAATAGAAACTCCAATATTAATTATGCAATCCTGAATTAACGCTAATAAGATTTGCAACAAGGCACAATATGACAAAATAGCATCACATTGCGATTTGTTTATTCTCAGCAAATTAAAATTCGCTTCCATTGGGACATGTATACAATAATAGGGATGTAAGCGATACTGCGCATTTTAAATTTTAAGCATACTTAATGTTATTTAACTTTTTATGTTTAAAATGCGCCTCTTCATAAATCCTAGGATTGTTCTATAGTTCACAAGAAATGATAATATTGGTTTTAAAATTCGCATGCTTTTTAAAATCACAAGTAATTTAGTTATTTTTTTATCGTAGGCAAATAATGGTTTAAAATCTTCATCGAAACATTGATATTTAATTAATGCCTTGCTATATTCCTTTCTTATTTGTTTATAATAAGCTTTTGGCAAATAATCGCGTTCGCATAAATACATACGCAGTTCCTTTGATGATAGATTGAATCTATATTTTAATTTGGGATTTTTTCTTCGCGTGGCAGAACCTTCATTTTGCCTATACACAGCAGTTATCTCATTGAAATATTTAATTTTTCCCTTTCTAGATAAATCGTACCATAAAGGAGTGTCGCCCATCATAAAATAGCCGGAACTATATAAAAACGGATCTGACTTTATCAATGAATTATAGATAGAAAAATTGAGGACAGATGTAGCTGTCAATATTTTATAATTTCCAGAAAGTATGCTTATTGGCGAAACATCATCATTCTCGAAAAGTTGTATTTTGGGTGCAGAATAAAATTTTTTATCGAACTCGTAATATCTTAAGTAGGATGTATGAGTTAAGACATATTCTGAATGTTGCTCTAAAAAAGATACTTGCTTTTGTAATTTATATGGATCTATCCAGTAATCATCACCTTCACACATAGCTACGTATTTAACATTTTCGGGAATTGCAGCATTCATAATACGCCCCAATGTCCCGTCGTACCTTGAATACTGATTCTCAGTCTCAAAAATAGGCTTGATTCTATCTGGATACTTCTTCGCATATTCCTGAATAATGTCCGCTGTCTTATCTGTAGATGCATCATCATGCACTATTGCAATAAAAGGAAATGTGGTTTTCTGCATGACGAAACCTTCCAGACATTGTCTTATATAAGGGGCATGATTATATGCCGTGCACAAAATTGCTAATATTGGTAACTCACTCATATTCTATTTTAATAATAAAGTCTTTTATCTTTCCCAGTAGATATCTTCCCGCACCACAACTCCACGACCGACGTATACGCAATTGGGGCTCGGTAATTTGGTTCTAATAACAGAGTTATTACCAAGTACAACATTGTCAGGAATTTCAGCCCCATCCCAAATAGAGCTTCTGCATCCGACCCATACTTTATTTCCTATAGTAATTGGTTTATGGTCATTTATTCTTACTCCATCTTGAATTATTTTATGGCCATCATAATCCATAATCAAAATATCCCATGAAAATAAACAATCAGATCCTATACTAACTGATCTATATACTCTGAAAGAAGACCTACCTGTTATTCTAAAATTATTGCCTATTGACAATGCTCCTTTAGATAAAACAACTATTTTAGTATTCTTCCCGATGTGTGCCTCTCCAAGAAATCTTAACTTACCATATATATATATATATACGTTTTGTCAGTTACAGTATTAATGCACTTCTCGTAATCTATCCCTATGGAAATCAGCCCCTTTTTCAATTTTGAGACGGGAATGTCCAATATTATGCTTCCATTCCCTTTTATAAACGCATTTCTTTCAACTATTATGGGTAAGTGCAACGCCTGAGAAATTGGCAGATATTTAAAATTATAGAATAAGCTTTTTAAGAATGCAAGCATACTACTAATTACACTCTATTTTTCAATAAACTTACACTCCTTAAACTTAGGTAAATCTATCAAAATCGCCCCCAAGGACATGCCTGTACCAAATGCAGCAAACATTATTTTTTTTTCATTATTATCTGAAAACATCTCCTGAAAATGCTCACAAAGAGTCACGGGAATAGTTGCACTGCTTGAATTACCGTATTTGGGAACGATATCCCTAGGCAATTTATGTTCATCCACTCCCAAATGCTGAGATAACTTTTTTAGTGTAAAACTACTAGACTGATGACATATGAAATAATCAACATCATCTATTGCACATCCGGACATCGTTAATAATTCACCCAGCATCTCCGGTGTTTTATTGATTATAATATTGAACACTTTATCACCTTGCATAACAAGATGTTGAAGACCTCGCCAATTGCCGAATTCATCTTCTTTCTCAACCATTGTTTCAGAAGTTATGGGCATTCTAGTTCCTCCTGCCGGAACATACACGTCAAAGGCATCTTTGCCATCATTTTTTATAGAACAATAAATGGTGTTTAAAAAATTTTCGGTATTCTCAATAATACTGATGGATACTGCATCGCCAGTAATAGGACGACTGGCCCTGTCCCGAGTGGAAACTTTGAATGATAGCAAATCTCCAGAAATGAGAAGAACCTTTTTATTTTTTAAAGAATCCAGGGTCATGAACGAATATACAAGACCGACAACATATCCACAACATCCTTGTGAAATGTCAATACATACCGTGTCTTCGTCAAAATTGAACTTTCCTTGCACAATATTGGAAATAGGTGGAATAAAGTGATCCGGTGATGTTGTCGTTACAATTATTGCACCTACTTCTTTTTCTGTAAAAATACTATCGTCAAGCATTTTCTGAATACCGAGCACAGCGTAATCTGAAACAGTCTCCCCCTCCACTGCAAGCCTTCTGGTGCCAAAACCCATAACCTTCTGAAGTTTCTTCATCTGGAACTCCGTAAAGGAATAATTTTTAGCCTCGTCCATGAAATTTACTTGCTTTGAAGGTAATACAGTATATACAGACGATATTATTTTATTATGAAATGTAGTAAGCATTGTTCTTATTTACTTTTCTGAATGGTTCTTAATATTGATTCAAGTGAATTAAAATTTTCAGGAACAACATCGACCCCAGAAATTGCAACTCCAAACTCACATTCTATCGCGTCCACTAATGTTACTATATCAAATGAATCCAACATTCCCTCGTCGATAAAATCAACTTTTTGCCTAAAATCAAACTCAGGCCTCAGTTCTGTAAGTATTTTTATTAATTTTTCCTCCATAATAACAAATTCGAATTCTTAGTTTAACGTATAGCCCCCATCTATTACTAGATTACTACCCGTAACCCAAGATGAGGCATTTGATAATAGATATATCACCCCATAAGCAATATCTTCAACTGTTCCAAGGCGTTTAAGTGGATATTTGTCCTGCATCAAGTCTACGTGAGAGACTCCTGACGATAGCTTGTCTGAAAGATTTAGTATGTTTGTTGGAACAAGCCCCGGATTGATAGCATTTATCCTAATTCCTTGGCCAGCCAGCTCCAAAGCAGCCCCTTTCACAAAACCATTTAACGCTGCTTTTGATGCGTTGTAGGATACATCAGCTTTAGTCCCGACAAATACACCTGATACAGATTCAATATACACTAACGATGAGCCTCGCGATATTTTCTTATTTTTCAAAAGTGCAGAGGTTATCATCATTGGAGCTATTGAATTCACACTGAATATCGTCTCTATATCCTCCCTTTTAAAATACTTAACAGGGCAGACTTGTGGTATCCCTGCTGCAAAAACACATCCATCTAGTTTTGGTAATTGCGAGACCAACTGCTCTACACCACTTTGATTGCTTAAATCTACAGGAATAATCTGATGTCCGGTTCCTGATAATATTCCCAAAGTTTCCTTAAGACGCTCCGTGTTTCTTGCATTAAGCATACAAACAGCTCCCATCCTGGAGCATTCCACAGCAATTCCCTTTCCTATACCGGAAGATGCACCAGTAATAAGTACAGTTTTACCTTGTAATGAAAACGGATTCATCACAATGAAGATATATAATCATAAAGATCCTGAATTGTTTTATTGGATCTTAAATCTGCTCCTGTAATTGTTTTTCCACATTCCTCATCCACCATTGAAATGATTGACAACGCTGTAAGAGAATTCCACTCATCCAATGATTTATAATCTGTAAAAGGGCTAAAAACATCTTTAGGGGTTTCGTCAAATTCAGCGGCAAACGCCTCAATAAATTTATCAATTGTCATAATTTGTTGAATTAAATAATTAATGTATTGAATAATCCTTAGTTACTCCGTTATAATCATGTACCTGATGGATAGTCGAAACTAATGAATCCGGAAGCATTCGTCGCACTATCTTCTGCAACGTGTCGTCTGTTCCTACCTCATAAAACTCATCTACACCATCAATGTTCATATTCATTACCATTTCAGTCCATCTAACAGGATGAGTTATATGTAAAATCAGATTCTTCTTTATTTCATCGGGATCAACATGTGGTTTTGCATCCACACACTGATACACTGGTATTCTAGATTTTTTAAAATTGACACTTTGAATTATTTCCCCTAATTCTTTCTGTGCGTCTTTCATATACGGAGAATGGAAAGACCCACCTATCGCTAATGGGACAGCCTTCTTTGCTCCTTCATTTTTAAATGCTTTACATGCCAGTCTTACTCCTTTGCGAGAACCTGTAATTACAACCTGCCCCGGGCCATTATAGTTCGCAAAATAAATCGGTTCTCCACTCTCACTCCATATTTCATTAATCCTTTTTTCCACATAATCATCTGAAAGACCTATAATCGCGCCCATTGCCGTGGGATATTTCTCACATACTTTTTGGCCAATAACAGCACGATTAAGAACCAATTTCAGTCCTTCCTCAAACGTAATAACTCCGGCAATAACCAAAGCCGCAAATTCTCCTAATGAATGCCCTGCTACAACGTCTGGCTTAATATTCTTTTGAACTTCTGCTAATACAACTTCATATAAAAACACCGAAGGTTGCGTATTAATGGTTTGCATCAGATCTACCTCATTTCCATTAAACATTACGTCCGATATTTTCCTTCCAAGAAAAGCATCCGCTCTATCAAATAAATCTCTGGCTTCCGAATAATTATCATATAACTCTTTTCCCATCCCTTCCTTTTGACATCCTTGTCCAGGGAAAATAAATGCTATCATTTCTTTTTAGATTTAATGTGTTTTATACAACGTTTTACTAATTCCCCTATTGTATATTGTCCTGCTCCACATAACTCGTCATATGTACTTCGCAACAACGCATAATGATCCACATTATGATAAGAACCATTTTTATACAAAGCACTTTCTGCAGTCCCTTCCTTTTTAAATCCAAAAGCATATAATGAATGTGGTGCCATATAATGCTCAGGTAAACATGATGCTGTAATTCGATTTAAATTCAACTGATTAAAAGCATAATCTAAAACTAGATACATCGCCTCAAAAATAATATATCCATCGCGCGCATCTCTATCTCCTATCACCGTCCCCCCCGCATCGGCACTCTTATTCAAATGATCTATTTGATTCAAAGATATATAACCTACCATTCGCTCTGACTCATCATTCAGACATATTGCCCAATAAATATTTGATGTGTTATCTCTCATTTTAGATAACACCCACTCCCGCTCTATCTCCAACGACACATACCTTATAGGACCGCCTGTCATTTTTTGAATGTCAGGATCACTTCTCCATCTATTAATTAACAAATAATCCTCTGCTTTAAATGGTCTTAAAAAAATACTGAATTGAGCCATACATACTATCTATTATCATTGCATACTATATAATCATACATATTTTCATCAATAAACCCATAATGTACATATCGCTTTACTGCATTGTCATTATCCTCCATAACCCAGAGTATCTGCCGCTTCGTCGACAGCCCTTCGTGAAAGAACTGACGCAGGAGTTTAGAGCCTACTCTTTGCTCACGGTACTCAGGTTTTGTAAACCAGTACCTGAGATAGAGCGTCGAGGCATTTTTCTCAAATATGAGGAATCCGCATATACGTCCTTGGTCCTTTACTATCAGTACATGTTTTTCCATGATGTATGCCAGCAGTTCCTCGTCATAGGGAATCTGCTCCAGGCGCTCGTTGAAATATTCGTGAAGGCAGCGGCTAATTCCATGCAGATCTTCTTCCACCGCGACAGACACATTTTCTATTTTAGGAAAATCATCCTCCGCAGATGCCAGCCTTTGCATTCTGACAAGTGATGACGATATATTAAAACCGATGTCCTCCATTACCTTGACAACCGGGACACACTGTTCCTTTCGGCCTACTATGTCAAGAATAAGAGGTCTGCTTCCATTGGACTTCGCAAAAGAACTTACCGAGTCGCGCAGTTCCTCTATTGAGGTGGATATATAGAATATATTCCAGAAAGGACCGTTGTCCTTGATTATGAGTACAGTCTTTCCGCATTCCTCGAAGAATGCCACCCCCTTGTCTATCCATACCTGATGCTTGTATGGATCAGGATAGAAGTTGGTGATGAATCCCTCACGCCTGTTGCGGACTGCTGCCGACAGGTCTGTCAGTTGATGGAAACTCTCAATTTGTCTCATTCACCAGGTTATTGTAGTATAGGCGGTCTATCTTGCCGTTGGTATTTCTTTTGAGTTCTTCCAGCCTTATGTATTTCAGAGGAATCATGTACTTAGGAAGTGATGTCCCTATGGATTTCCTGAACTCTGCAGGCGACAGCTCGTTCTCCGACTCATAGAACAGGATTATCTCCTTCTTCTGATGGTTGTAGACCACGCATCCGTTGCTGACCAATTTAAGCGTGTTGATGATGACGTGCTCTATCTCACCCAGTTCTATACGGTAGCCCATATGCTTTATCAGGGTGTCCTTGCGGCCCTTGAAGACTATCTCGCCGCGGTCATTAATATACACCATGTCTCCCGTCCTATAGATAATTTCCGGATAGGACCTGTTCAGGGGGTTCTGAACGAATGCCGCGGCCGTCTTCTCCGGATTGTTGTAGTAGCCCATGGCCAGGGAGGTGCCGCGCACGCACAGTTCGCCTTCCCTTCCTGGTTCCGTGATGCGGGCATCTTGATCGTCAAGGATGATTATGTCGGTATTGCGGAATGCCCTGCCGATGGGAATGGGCTCATCGTCCGCTATCTCACGTTCGATGTTGTAATACACGCAGTCCAGGGTAATCTCTATAGGGCCGTAGAAATTGGCGAATTTTGTCTGCGGGAGGCTGCGGCGCCAGATATTGAACTGCTTGGTCGGAAACACCTCGCCGGCGAACCACACCAGACGGAGGTCGGAGAGGGGCACCTGACTGAGCAGATTCATGTTCGCTATATTCACCATTATGGTTGGCACCCAGAAGATATATGTCACCTTATGGAGCCTCATCAGGTCAAGCATCTTGACGGGAAATGCAGAATACGCATCCGGTATCACGACCATCGTAGCTCCTTTCGCCATCATGATGCACAACTCGTAGCTGTAGATGTCGAACACCAACGGGGACAGGGAGCCTATCACGTCATCGCATGTAAACCCGTACTCGTCGAATGTCTGGGACATGAAGTCGATGAAGCTCCGGTGATTCAGGACAACGCCCTTGGGTGTTCCCGTTGAACCTGATGTGTTGATGATGCAGTACGGGTCAGTATCTATCAATGTCGACAGACGCTCCATGAAAAATGATGCGTCGGGGACATTCTCATCTGGTATATCGTCGATGTTGATAAGCCTTATCTCTTCCGGAAGAATGCCGGAGATTTTTTCAGCATACGCTGTGTCTGTTATTATTGCCTTTGGCTGTATTAGCGAGAGGATATTGCTAATCCTCTCCAGTGGGTTCTTGACATCGAGATTCATATAGGCGTTGCCGCTGTATGTTATGGCGATGTCGCTATATACGGACTCGATGCTCTTGGGAAGATATAAGGCTACAGGACAATTCTTGCAGCTGCATTTTTCTACAAGCATGTTTGCCACAGTCCTTGCTTTTCTATCCAAATCTGTATAAGAAATACTTTCCTTCCCTTCTATAATTGCTATACGGTGACCGTATTCCTTTATGACTTCTTGAAAATATTCTATTAAATTTATTCTCATAACATTCTAAATTATTTATTTTCTAATAAGACATCATATAACTCTAGCAATTCAAGTTTTTCATATCTTTGGTCGATAGGTATATTGATGGTATTTTTCGATAATTGGTATTCCAATTGCATTGAGGAGATATCTCTAAGAACATTCGGCCAATACGACGGCACAAAAATCCTTTTGCTTATAAATTTCTCTCTCAAAGACGCCCCTTCTTCGGTCAGATAGGGATATGCCATAGGAACATCTTCTTTATCAATGGATAAAGTCAACTTATTATTTGATTTTAACAAACTTTCAAAATACTTATAATTTGTCCTGCGCTTCTTCTTTGTAATTTCATAATCCACATTCTGCAAGATTTTTTCTGTCAATCTGGACATCCTTTTTATAGGAACATTGTCCAATTCATCCTCATGCTTTCTGAAAGCGCTGTAACCATATTCCGCTCCTTTGTCAGCCCTTATCAATAGGTGTGACATTCTGTTCCATGACTCATCCTGAGGAAATTCTTCACTGAGCAGACAGTCCGTGTAAAGATAGCCGCCGTCTGAGACTCCGAAGAATTTTCTTGGCGAGTAGAATGTGTCTATTCCGCTGACTCTCGGTGCGAAAAATGCATGCGCATTGTCTATAATCAATCTACTGCCGTAGACTTTTGCCAATCTTTCAACACAATCCTGTTTAAGACCGAAATAGTTTGTATATAAAAACGCCTCTCCTTCCTTCAACTTAAATATCTCAGTCGGCTCCAGGTTCCAGTCAATAGAGTAAAAGGAATAATCCACTTGCTGACGTTTTAACGGCTGCAGCATAACTTCGCAAGTATAATAGGGAATATAGACCTTCTTGTACTTTCTGGCCATCAGAATATACTCAAAGCAGTTACGGGCAGTATTAAGTCTGATTGCATCCTTGTGATAATGCTCCCCGCGCCTGAGTTCCAGTTCGAAGTAACCTCCTATTGCGTCCATCCTCAGTCAATCTTTATTTTCAGCCATTCATTCTGCGTTCGGAATCCTGTCTCCATGTCTTTCTTACTGCCAAACTTCATCACGAGTGTTCCTATTGCGTCATTGGCACCATTGAACGATGATATCTTATCTCCCGCTTCTACCCATAGGTCTTTTTCCATAACATACGGTTCCAACTCTGAAGAGATATCCAGTCCCTGAAATATTCCTGGCTTATCCGCATGAAGTATCACTTCCGCCCAGTGGCCGCCGTATGGTTTTTGGGTTATGTCTGTAACTTCTTCTCCCAACGCCGCCTTGACCGCAGCCGTTATCATATCTACTCCGGTGGCCATACGCAGCATCTCTGCCAGACGGTTACCTCCGCCTCTCGGAGACACCTCCATGATATAGCACTTGCCGTTCCTGCCGACACGGGTCTCCACGTTGTATATCGAGGTGCGCATACCGAGAAGAGTAATGAGCCTCTGAAGTTCTGATGTAAGTTCCGATTCCTGCTCCCGGGTCATCGTTGACGGCCAGCTGTAGGCTGCCGGCGTATACGGATTCGATGCGCTCTCGTCGAATCGCTGGGCAGAGAACGATACGAACTTAAGTTCTCCGCCCACAGAGAAGCAGTCCGAGTCAGACGAGCACCCCTCCTTCTCAATGAACTCCTCTATTATCACTTTGCCGGAGAAGGAATAAGATTTTGCATTGTCAAATGCTTCTTTTAGATTATCAGGAGAATCTACTCTCGATACCCCCTTGCTTCCGGCCGAGTCCACCGGCTTTACTATCACCGGCCACGTGAAATAATCCCTGTCCGAATACGCCTCTTCATACGTTGAGAATCCTCTGGACTTAGGAACGTTGAAGCCGTTAGACTCAAGGAAACTCCGGAAACGATCCTTGTTCTGCAGGATGCATACCGACTCGTATGGTCCGGCCTGCGGCAGCCCCATTTTGTCGGCTACGTAGGCCGCGGTCACCACTCCGGGATCCACGGCGAAGGACATGATGCCGTCTATTCTCAGCTCGCGGGCGAGGGACAGCACGGCATCCCGGTCCAGAATGCTTACGTTGTGGTACTCGTCGGAATACTTGTGTGCGATGTTGTCGGGCAGGTAGTCACACGTGATGACGTGGCAACCCATATTATGCGCTGCGTCTATGACGGGCAGCAGGTAGCGGAGCCCGCCCAGCAGCATCAGCTTGCGCCGGGGCATGATGAAATTTGGATTATTTAATGATGTTTACGTTTACTCTGCTGCAGGTATTCTTGCAGCGAGGAAGTCTGGGTCCATACGGGTGTCCCAGAGGTCAATGATCAGGACCCTCTCCGCAGTCTCTATGTCTTCGGGTTCCAGGACGTATATCAGTTTATAGTTTCTGTGTACGAGAATGCTTCGGAATATGTAGTCAGTTCTGTGTCTGAGCAGCGGCTCGCGGTGTCCGAGAAGAGGATGTAAGGACAGCAGCCTGCCGTACATTTTAAAAGCCTGGTCCAGTTTTTCAGCTGATTTTTGACCAAATACGCTTTCTCCATATGTCAAAGTGGCGATACGCAATCCAGTAGCATCGTCCGACCATATCACCTCAGCCATGGCAGAGCCCTCCTCACCGCCTCGTCGGCCTCCTCGGCCGTCATATACTCTCCTCTGCGGATCTGCTCCAAAGACCAGTCTATTCTCTCCAACCGGCGCTCCATAGTATTTTCTTCCCTCATAAACGCCTCCATACGCCGTGCCAAATCTTTCCGCGCTGCGGTATCTCCGGTTTCATGTATCCGGTTACTCTCCGCGACAAAATCGTCCAGCTGCCTCCTCCACGCGACTTCCGCCTCCTCCTTCGGATGATTGATTCCGTCAGGCTGCGGAATGTCCTTACGCGTCCTTGCCCTCCTGCTCTGACGGGCATACGTGACCTCGGGCTCGCTTATTGAGCCCGTATCGGTTGCCTTCCACTCTGCTCCATGCTGCTTTTCCATATCGTCAGTGTTTTCCGCAAATTTAGCGATTATTTGCCGGACCGGAATGCCGCTGCAGTAATTTTTTCAGTTCCGGACGGCATCTATGATTCTCTCCACATCCTCCGCACTCAGCTGATGATGCATCGGCAGGCAGATGACCTGCTCCGCGATGCGGTGCGCCACGGGAAGGTTCTCCCTCGTGGCAGACTCCAGGCCACGGTACGTCGAGAAGTCACTGATAAGGGGATAGAAGTACCTGCGGCCGTAGATGTTCCTTGATTTCAGCTTGTCATAGAGTTCATCTCTTGTCATGCCGTACTGCTCCGCGTCCACGAAGATGGGGAAGTAGGAGTAGTTGTGCCGCACGCCGGGCATGTCCTCGAAGTACGTTATGCCGGGAATATTCCTCAGGCCCTCACGGTAAGCGATGGCCACTTTGTGTCTTGCCTCGATCGCTGCATCGACGTGCCTGAGGTTAATCAGTCCCACTGCCGAGCGCACCTCGTCCATCTTGCCGTTGATGCCCGGGGCTACGACGGTGGTCTCGCCGGCGAACCCGAAGTTCTTCAGGTAGTCGATACGCTGCTTGGTCTTCTCGTCGTGCACCACGAGCGCCCCGCCCTCTATCGTGTTGTACACCTTCGTGGCGTGGAAGCTGAGGGTGGACATGTCGCCCTCGTTGAGAATGCCGCGGCCTTCCACCTCCACCCCGAAGGCGTGCGCGGCGTCGTAGATGACCTTGAGGCCGTACTTGTCGGCTATCTCCTGTATCCTCCTGGTGTCGCACGGCTTGCCGTAGCAGTGCACCGGCATGATGGCCGTGGTCCGGGGGGTGATGGCCGCCTCGATACAGTCGGGGTTGATGCCGCAGTTCGACGGGTCTATGTCCACGAAGACGGGCTTGATGCCGTTCCACCAGAGAGAGTGGGTGGTGGCCACGAAGCTGAAGGGGGTGGTTATCACCTCGCCCGTTATGCGCAGGGCCTGGAGGGCCGTTATAAGCGGCAGCGTGCCGTTGGTGAATAGGCTGATGTATGGCACTTTAAGGTACTCGCACAGGGCGGCCTCCAGTTCCTTGTGGTAGTGTCCGTTGTTGGTTATCCACTTGCGGGACCAGATGTCCCGCAGGTATGCGTCGAGCTCGTCCAGGTCCGGGAGGAGCGGGGACGTGACGGTGATCTGAGTGTTGTCCATCTTTTATTTCTTGTTTCGTCTGAGGAATCCGAGTGCAGTATCCTTGATCTCAGCATATTCGGGCAGCCGGAAAGCCTCGCAAAGGCCGAATGCGACGGCGGCGCCTGCGCACAGCTGCACCAGCAGCATCCATATAGGACGTAGGTTCAGGAAAACCAGCGGCCAGACACAGGCGGCCATCGCGGCGGCTACGCCGAAAGACGGCAGGATGTCCCTTATCTGGGCCTTTATCGGGTAGCCTATGAGGGTGCCGGAATATCTGGCGTTGAGGAAATACGCGATGATGCTTGTGATCAGCGAGCCCCACAGCATCCAGTCGATGTCGATGAATATTCCCAGCAGCAGGGGGCCCACGGCTATTATCTTCTTCACTATCTCCAGCTTCAGGAACAGGTCCGAGCGGCCCTGCACCTGGAGCATGTTCAGGTTGATGGCGTGGAGAGGATACAGCGACGCGGCGAAGCAGATTATCTGCAGGTAGTGCGCCGCCTCCTTCCACTGGGGGCCTATGAGCACCGTGAGCAGGGACTCCGCCACCGCCGACAGCCCGAACAGCAGCACGAACGAGGCCAGCATCGTAGTACGTATTATCTTACGGTACCCCTCCTTCATCCGCTCCCGCTCGTCCTGGATGGAGCTCAGCACAGGATAGCTGACCCTCTGGACTATCGACGTCATGTTGGACGAGAAGATGTCCGAGAACTGCTTGCCCCTGGTGTACTGTCCAAGTGTGGACGTGGAGTAGAACTTACCGATGACCAGCTGGTAGATTTCCTTCCACACCGTGTCGATGAGGCCAGACACCAGAAGCTTCCAGCCGAAGCCGAACAGCTCGCGGAACGATGACCACGAGAACCTCCACGTGGGCTTCCATCTGTTGAGTATCCAAAGGCACACGGTGTTGATAAGCTGGCGGCTTATCTGCTGTCCCACCAGGCTCCACACCCCGAGACCGCCGAAGGCCATCGCCAGACCGACCGCACCGCTGGATACCGATGATATCAGCGAGGCCTTCGTCTGAGTCTTGAAGTCCACGCTCTTGACCAGCCGCGTGCGCTGGATGAGCGCCAGGGCGTTGATGACCACTATCACGGACATCACACGCACCAGGGGAACCAGCTGGGGTTCCTTGAAGAAGCGGCTGAAGGGGACGGCGACCAGCACCATCGCCGCCACCATCACAAGGCTCACCGCCAGGTTGAAGATGAACGCAGTGCTGTAGTCCGTCTCTCCGGCGTCCTTCTTGCGGATCAGCGCATTGGAGAAGCCGCTGTCCACGATGCTGTTGAACACCGCCACCAGGATCATGATGTAGCCTATTAGGCCATACTCGTGAGGGGTCAGCAGGCGCGCCAGCACCAGACCCACCAGGAACGTCACGCCCTGACTGGATATGCTGTCCACGGCACTCCAGAAGGTGCCACGTACTGTCTTTTTCTTTAAGGACTCTGCCACGATTGCCGTTAAATCAGTCCCTCCCGAACAGATCACGTGTATACACCTTCCCCCTCACATCATCCAGGCAGGGGTCATACCTGTTGGCGATGATGGCCCCCGCCCTGCGCTTGAACTCGGCCAGGTCGTTCACGACGACGCTGCCGAAGAACGTGCTGCCGTTCTCAAGGGTGGGCTCGTAGATGATGATGGTGGCGCCCTTGGCACGGATGCGCTTCATCACGCCCTGGATGCTGCTCTGCCGGAAGTTGTCGCTGCCGGTCTTCATCGTCAGGCGGTACACGCCGATGATGGTCTCGCCCTCCTTCGAGGCGTCCCAGCCCCCGTCGTACTCGTGCGCCCCGGCCATCCTCAACACCTGCGAGGCGATGAAGTCCTTCCGCGTCCGGTTGCTCTCCACGATGGCGCTCATCATGTTCTGCGGCACGTCGGCGTAGTTGGCCAGCAGCTGTTTGGTGTCCTTGGGGAGGCAGTAGCCGCCGTAACCGAACGAGGGGTTGTTGTAGTGGGTGCCGATGCGCGGGTCCAGGCACACCCCGTCGATGATGGCGCGGGTGTCCAGCCCCTTGACCTCGGCGTAGGTGTCCAGCTCGTTGAAATAGCTCACGCGGAGGGCCAGGTACGTGTTCGCGAATAGCTTGACGGCCTCGGCCTCCTTCAGGCCCATGTACAGGGTCGGGATGTCCTGCTTCAATGCTCCCTCCTGCAGCAGTCCTGCGAAGGTGCGCGCCTCCCGCTCGAGGTGCGGTATGTCCGCAATGGCCTCCAGGGCGCGGTTCTCCTCCTCGAACTCGGGGCTGTCAATCATCTTCGGCACACCGACAATGATCCGGCTGGGGTACAGGTTGTCATACAGGGCCTTGCTCTCGCGCAGGAACTCCGGGGCGAACAGCAGGTTAAGCCGCTTCACGCCCTGCCTCCAGTACCTCACGTAGAGGCTGCGGCAGTAGCCCACGGGGATGGTGGACTTGATGACCATCACCGCGTCCGGGTTGACTTCCAGCACGAGGTCTATGACCTCCTCCACGTGCGAGGTGTCGAAGTAGTTGCGCACGGGGTCGTAGTTGGTCGGTGCGGCGATGATGACGAACTCCGCGTCGGAGTAGGCCCTCCTTCCGTCCAGTGTCGCCGTCAGGTCGAGGGGTTTCTCCGCCAGGTATTTCTCGATGTACTCGTCCTGGATGGGCGACTTCCGTCGGTTGATGAGGTCCACCTTCTCGGGAATGACGTCCACGGCCGTGACGTGATTGTGCTGCGCCAGCAGCGTTGCGAGGCTGAGCCCCACGTAGCCGGTGCCGGCTACGGCTATGCGGTGTGGTTTCATGGTTCTATTTTTTTTTGTGTGTATTGTATGTCCAGCATCACTGGAAATTAGTATCCTGATCATCAGTCACTCTGAAAATGCCTCCGTGCTGGACTTAGCCGGAGGGGCTTTTAGGACCTTCCCGGAGTTGAAATCATCGGCCCCAGCACTCCTCAAGCGCAGTTCAGAGCCACCCCCTCCTCCGTCAGCAGCCGCAAGGCACTTAATCCTTCCAGGAGGGAGGCCGCTGCTGCAATATCCTGTGACAATGACAGATGTCGTTCGAGGGCGGCGCAGGCATCGGCGAGTGCTGCAGGGTCATCGAGACGGCGTGCAAGGATGCTGCAGAGGGGGGCGAGTCCGCCGGCGGACGCAAGGCGGGATGCTGCCGGAAGGGTCGGGCGCCATTGTCCGAAAAGGCCGTCCGCCGCTTCGAGGGCACATAGACGGCGCAGGAGAATATCCGGACCCGCTTGCACGTCATCCTCCCAATTCTGCGCTGTTGCCCTCATATATTCAAGGGTATCATCCCCTTCGAGGTCCTCCGGCACTACATAGCAGTAAAGATGGGCGGCAATATGCATCAGGACAATAGATTTTTCGTCCGACGCGGAATATTTTCCTGCTGTACGGCTCAGGAGAGAGGAAGCCAGCATATCGCATTTCTCCGCCTTGGAATAATCGGACGGCTGTACAGTAGGACCGTAAGCGGCACGGTATAGGGCAAGATGGGCGTAAAGCACATCTGCTTCAGGAAAATGGTCCGGGGAAGCAGCCATAGCTAGTCCTGCATCCCAGATCCTGCCCGACAATTCTCCCGCTGCGGCATCCAGGTGCGCGTCTGCACCGGCAAATCCCTGTAGCCAGGCACAGCAGCCCCGGGCCGCTGCTTCCAGTGCCATTCCATCCATGGAGGAGAGTTCCGTCAGCATCAGCTGACGGCAGATGCGCATGGCACTTTCATTTGCTGAATTAATGCTGTTTTTCATGGCAAAGGGTGTAGTCCTGGCTCCCAAACCCTCGAGTAAACAAATGAGAATCAGGCGAATACATACCAGTTACAACATTTACCCGGGCGTACCGTTTCTGTACAGGAGACGGCACATCCGGGTAAGGCACGGGATAAGAATCATTTAAGGTGATACGGAATGATGATTTTGTCATGTTTGTCAAATTATTTTGCGGGTGAAAGGGAAAAAATGTTAGTTTTGCATATCTAAAATCTGGGTGTGCCGTCTCCTGTACAGAACCGATACGATTTCCACGGCCTCAGCAGACTTTTACAAATTCCTTTTTCAATCTTATCCGAAAATTGTAAATTTGCATCCTGCATTACAACACTGATATTATGGACAACGGCAATAAAGTTTCCAGGAGAGACTTCCTGAAGATAACGGGCGCTGCAGGAGCGGCAACCATACTGACCGCAGGATGCGCCTCTGACAAGGGTGGCAATTCCGCAACAGAGGTTCCCAAAGGCAGGATGACCTACCGCAATCTCAACGGGGACCGCATCTCCCTGCTCGGCTACGGCTGCATGCGCTGGCCTATGAAAGGTTCATCGGAAGGGAGCAACCGCGAGATAGACCAGGAGATGGTCAACTCATTGGTGGATTATGCCATAGAGCACGGCATCAACTATTTCGACACGGCTCCGACCTACCTGCGCGGCTTCTCGGAGGATGCCACCGGCATAGCCCTCAAGCGTTACCCGAGGGACTCCTACTATATTGCCACGAAGCTGTCCAACTTCGGCGACCCCAGCCGCGAAGGCTCGATGGCCATGTACCGCCAGTCGTTCATCGACCTCCAGACCGACTACATCGACTACTATCTGCTGCACTCCATCGGCCGCAACATGGAGGATTTCCAGAAAAGATACATTGACAACGGGATGCTGGACTTTCTCATCAAGGAACGTGAGGCAGGCCGCATACGCCACCTCGGCTGGTCCTTCCACGGGCAGCAGGAAGTCTTCGACAAAGTGCTGGCCATGCACGATGACATCCATTGGGACTTCGTCCAGATCCAGCTCAATTACCTCGACTGGGGCCATGCCACACCCGGCAACGTCAATGCCGAATACCTCTACGGAGAGCTTTGCAAGAGAAACATTCCCTCGATTATCATGGAGCCCCTGCTCGGCGGCCGCCTTTCCAATGTTCCCGACCGCATCGCCGCCCGCCTCAAAGAGCAGGACCCTCAAAGCAGCGTCGCATCCTGGGCATTCCGTTTCGCCGGTTCGCCCGATATGGTCCTGACTGTTCTCAGCGGCATGACCTACATGGAGCACCTGCAGGACAATATCCGCACCTACTCCCCTCTCGTGCCCCTGACCGATGAGGACAAGGCCTTCCTCGAGGAGACTGCCCGCCAGATGCACGAATACCCGACCATCCCCTGCAACGACTGCCAGTACTGCATGCCCTGCCCCTACGGCATTGACATACCCGGAGTGCTCCTGCACTACAACAAGTGCGTCAACGAGGGCAACCTCTCCGTCAGCAGCTCCGACAGCAACTACCGTCAGGCACGCCGCGCATTCCTGATAGGCTATGACCGCAGCGTGCCCAAACTCCGCCAGGCCGACCACTGCATCGGCTGCGGGCAGTGCAACGAGCATTGTCCCCAGGCAATCGACATACCCAAGGAAATGCAGCGCATCAACGCCTACGTGGAGAAGTTAAAGCAAGAGACTTTGTAAAAAGGACTGACAATAGAATTTGTAGAAGTCAACAACTCACATCACAAATTGTGATATTCTATTCATAGCCAGAGACTTTCGAGAGCTTCTACCCTACCACAGGGCGACCCTGCCCATAGATCCAAGGTCGAGGCTGGCGGTCTTGGCCCCCATGGCCTTGAATGCCCTTACGATGGTGGAGTAGGTGATGCTTTTTCCACTCTCGATTTTAGATATCTGCGCGCGTTTCACTCCCATCAGCTCGCCAAGTTGCTCCTGCGTGAGGTTCTTAGCCTCGCGTGTGCGTCTTATGGCCTCTCCGATGAGGAAGTCATCGACTTTACGGTCGAACCTCATGCGTTCCTGGGTGCCGCTCTTTCCTACGACCCTATCCAGCATCTCTTCATGGGAGTAGATTTCCATGTCTCCGATTTTTTCCATATTACCTCCGTTTCTTTATTGTAAAATACTCTTCTCTTATTCTTTCAGCCTTGTCAATCTCTTTCCGGGGAGTTCTCTGCGTCTTCTTCGCGAAGCCGTGGGTAGCGACCACAAGCGTCTCTCCATCAGTGTCCCAGAAAGCCAGCAACCTGTATGAAATTCCGCGGTGCAGGGTTCTGAATTCCCATATGTCCGTGCCTGTCATCTTCTTGAACAGTTCCTTGTCAACTACCAGCATAGCCTTGGTGATGTTATAGGCTACCTTTTCACGGGCTTTATTATCCAGCGACTCCAGAAACTCAACTGCCTCCTCAAATATACGATATTGAACCTTTTCCCGTCAGTATTCATTACATTATGCATTTATTGTGCAAATATACAAATTGTGTTCCAATTTTGGAAACAAAACGCCATTATGTGAGGATTCGTTTCATGTCACCGTTCCCGCACGTGGTATATGTCTATTCCACCCAGATCTCATCGATAAAGATGAAGCCCTCGCCTCCGGCCCCTAAATGCCATGAGGGGATGGTTCCGAAATTCTTGGCAAATACCTTTACGTACCTGGCCTCGACCGGAGATGGCAGTTCCAGCACGAAGTCGCGGGTCTGGATGGTGTAGTCCTGCGCGTCCACGGTGTTGTCCACCCTGCCGGCAGGGGTGAAATTCTCCCCGTCCACGGAGACGCTGTACTCCACATACTTCGGCATCCAGATCCACGACCTGGCGTCCTGACAGTATCCGGAGCCGAAGGTGCTGACTTCCTGCACCCCGCGCAGATCGACTATCGCCGTAAAATCCGTATCCTGATAGCCCTGCCATCCGCCGGTCTTCCAGTTGACACTGCCCCGGAGACCGTCTATCAGGCCACGGGGGCCGCGGGCATTGTACTGGGGATTGTATTCGCAGAAAGTCTTGATGTCCATGTCGTCCTTCATCCTGTGGAAGACGGCCGATACCTCGGGGCTGCGGCTGCCGTCCGGAGCTTCCGAATAAATGCTCAGGCGGGTAGTACGGTCCAATGTCACAGGTCCGGTATATTCCCTGTAACTGCCGTCATTGACCCTGATATATGCCTTGCAGTCGGGAGAGCCGCTGTTCACCGCTACCTCCATCGACTTGTCGAAGATGTCGGATGGGGCCTCGAACCAGGGATTGCGCACGAATCCGGTTCTGTCCAGACGGGATACCGGTCTGTCCTCCACCGCTGTACCGAAGCTGTAATCCGGCTCAGGCACTAAAGTCAGTTCCAGTTCCCCGCCGTTGCGGATATCGCTGTACCGGATATAGCTGCGGGAATAGTCCTTCCCGTTGAGCCGCACGGCAGAAATATATCTGCAGCTGTTTATATCGCCGCCCTTGCATATTGCCTTGATAGTCAGCTGGCGGCCGTCTCCGAGAGAGAGCACCGTCTGTCCGAACACAGGGGCACTGAGCACATAGATTCCGCTGCCTGGTGTGACCGGATAAAGCCCGATGGCACTCATCACGTACCAGGCCGACATCTGGCCGCAGTCGTCGTTGCCGCACAGACCGTCGGGCTGTGAGGTATAGAGTTCGTCCAGGATACGGCGGACCATTAAGTATGTCTTCCACGGCTGCCCGGCATAGGCATAGAGGTAGGCTGTCTGGTGGCTGGGTTCATTGCCGTGGGCGTACTGTCCTATCAGACCGGTGATATCCACCTGAGTACGTCCGGTAGTGCGCTCCGGAGCCGAAAAGAGCGAGTCGAGCTTTGCGCAGAAAGCCTCATCGCCGCCCATAAGGCCGATATGCCCGTTCACGTCATGAGGAGCGAAGAAACTGTATTGCCAGGAATTGGCCTCGGTATAGTGGTTGTTGACCTCCGTCCGCTCGAAGGGAGTCAGCCAGCGTCCGCTCATCATCGGGCGCATCAGACCGGTCTGCGGGTCCCAGACATTGATATAGCCGGCCGAATGTTTCAGATAACTGTCCCGGATATCCGCATAGCGCTTCTCTCCCGTCTGCCGGAAAACCAGATCCGCTACCTGGGCAATGCACCAGTCATCGTAGGCATACTCGAGGGTCTTCGAGACGGACTCATGTTCCTCTTCCGCAGGCACCACATTGCGCTGGCGGTAGAACTGTATGCCGAACTCGTCCTTGCACGAGGACTCCACCATGGCATCCAGGAGTTCCGGAGCATACTCCAGGCCTATTCCCTGGCTCAGGGCCTCGGCTATCACCGGCATCGAATTATACCCGATCATGCAGTTGGTCTCCCAGCCGCTGAGCTCCCATACGGGCAGCTTTCCTCCTTCACGGTAAATGGTCAGGAACGTGCGCAGGAAATCCTCCGTCCGCTCCCGTTCGATCAGCGTCAGCAACGGATGCAGGGTTCGGAACGTATCCCAGAGGGAAAATACGGTATAGCGGTCAAATCCCTCCGCCCTGTGTATCTGCCTGTCCATTCCCCGGTATTCCCCGTTGACATCGGAGAAGATATTGGGGGCAATGGCGGTATGATACAATGCCGTATAGAAGGTCCGCAGCCTCTCGCGGTCTCCTCTGCCGTTTTCCCCACGCACATCTATCTTCGAAAGATACCGCTCCCACAGTTCTTCCGTCGCGGCCCTGCGGGCATCGAAATCAAAACTGTCCTCCGGCACATCGCTCAGAAGATTTTCACGGGCATTATCCGATGATACGGAGGAAATGCCCACCTTGACCGTCACCTGCCCGGTCCCGGGGGCAAATGTGACGAGCGCTCCTTTTTCCCCAAAATGCCTGTACTCTGCCACAGGCTCCGAAAATTCCATATAAAAATGCACCATCTGGTCTTCCGACCACGACTTCGAGCGGCGGAACCCGGTAATTACCCTGTCGCTCTCCTGACGGATATCCGAGTTCAGAAGAAGGTCCCTGTGCACGAGGTCAATGAGGATGGAAGGCGCCTCTCCCTCACCTCCGGTACTCCGGAAGGTATAGCGGTGCATTCCGGATCTGGGACCGGCAGTCAGTTCCGCCAGGATGTTCCAGCGGTCCAAAAGCACCGAGTAATACCCAGCCGCAGCTTCCTCCCGCTTATGGGAGAATCGGGACTGATACCACTCTCTGTCCAGAGAATCCGGCTCGTATCTCATGACGGGCATCAGCAGCACATCCCCATAGTCGAGGACACCCGTACCGCTCAGATGGGTATGACTGAAACCTATAATGGTGTCATCCGAATAATGGTAGCCGGAGCAGCCCTCCCAGGTATCAATCCTGGTGTCGGGACTCAGCTGCACCATCCCGTAAGGAGCCGTCGCTCCCGGGAAAGTATGGCCGGTGAAGTCCGTGCCGACCATCGGGTTCACATAATCCACGAGTCTCCCTTCTTTCTTCGAACAGGAGCTAATCCCCACTGTTACAGCGGCCACAACCAGGATGGTAAAAATTTTCCTCATTTTCTGTTGAAATTTTTATAAAATAATTTTGTATTTTGAAACAATTCTTCTACATTTGCAGTCCCAAAACGGACGCTTCCTTAGCTCAGTTGGTAGAGCACGACACTCTTAATGTTGGGGTCCAGGGTTCGAGCCCCTGAGGGAGCACGGAAAAAGCCTCTGAAGCATTTCAGAGGCTTTTTTGTGCTCCCAAGGGAGCGCCCCTTGTCTACCCATCCCCCGAACCCCTTCCCAGTAAGGGGAGAATGTCGCTTCGCTCCGATCATCATTCCAAACATCATACTGAGTAGAACCATGTGAGGAGGAGCTGGGTGAGGCGGCCGGGGAGAATGCGGGAGGCGCGGGCGAAGGCGGTCTGCAGGAAGCTGCCGGTGAGGGTGCGGAATCCCGGACGGCGGCAGGAGACGAGGCGGCACAGGACTTTGCCCACTTTGGCCGGGTCGCATCCGCGGGTCTCGTCCTTCTCCACACCTGCCATGGTCCTTCGGAAGGATTCGGAGTAATCCGGATCGGCGAGTGTCGCCTCCGACATTTTCCGGGAAGAGGTAAAGCCGGTACGGAAGTCCCCGGGTTCTACGAGACAGACCCGGATACCGAAACGCCGCACTTCCACTGCAAGGGCCTCGCTGTACCCCTCGATTGCGAACTTCGAGGCGGAATAGAACCCCTGGTAGGGAACTGCAACCACCCCGGCTATGGAACTGATGTTGATAATGCGCCCGCTGCGCTGCCTTCTCATGTACGGAAGAACGGCCGAGCAGACACGGGTCATACCCATGAAATTGGTTTCCATCTGCCAGCACCTCTCCTCTTCGGTAGCCAGTTCGAGAGAGCCCCCGATTCCGGCACCGGCATTGTTCACCAGCACGTCGATGCGTCCCTCGGCAGCTATGATTTTTCCTACCGCCTCCTCAATGGAAGAAGGGACAGTGACATCGAGGCGCAGCATCCGCACCCCGTCGTCACGTGTCCCTTCCTGTACCGAGCGGCCGGTACCATAGACGATATGACCGGCGGCAGAGAGCATTCCGGACGCGGTCCTGCCGAATCCGGAAGTGGCTCCCGTTATCAATATTACCTTTGCGGCCCTCATCTTAGAAACCGCGGGCGAACATTGCCCAGAACTGCAGCGCAAGCTCCTCCCACTTCAGGATGGCGGCTCCGGCAAAGTCTGCGGTATACCCTGTGAGATACTCCTGTGCAGCCTCTTCACCCTCTTCGGCGAGAATCTTCGAATACTGCTCTCTTACGAAAGCCTCCTCGCGGACTCCTTTAGCCTTGAAATGGTCTACTGCATCGAAAATCACATCCTTGGTCGCACCCCAGCGTACCGTCGCGAGCTTGTTGGCAGGACGGAACTTCCAGATGATGGAATTCTCGTCATAGCCGTACTGGCCGCAGATGCTGAAACATTCGGGCAGAGAGGTTGTTCCGCAATAAATGGGGATACGGGGGCTCTGTCCGGGGTTGTCGAACGATATCCAGAGTACTCCGCCGACTGCATCGGGCAGGTCGCTGTGCAGCTCGATGACCGTCGAGTAAGAGCACTGGGGCACGGCTACCAGACGGTAGCTGTCCACTGAACCGGGCTTCAGGGCGTTGAAGAGATTGCGGGTATCGCGGGTCATCCAGGGATTGGCGACAGGAGAGATAACAGTATCCACTGCTCCGGTCTTGCGGTCCTTGACCTCTATCTTGAGATTGCGGGTAACGTCGAACTCACTGCCCTCGTAGGTCTCGGTGAGCAGAGCCATCACTTCCTCGGTAGAAACCGCATGCTCGGGTTTAACGGTAAGGGGAAGTTCCTCAGAATCGTACTCGAGACCGAGAGAAGGAGCAAGCTTGTTGAGAATATAGTACTCGCGCACGCTGAATGCCTTTCTGCCGCCACCGTATGCTTTCCAGAAACGGAAGGGCTCCTTGCCGTCCCAGTATCCAAGCTTCCTGGCCACGTCATAAACATTGTCGGATGCCATATAGTTGTCGGTATCCTTGAGGTCGAGGGTGGAGATACGGGGAATGTTTGCAGAGACTCCCACATGGTCATCGGGGACACGGACAGCTGCCCACACGCCTCCGATATTGTCCTTGCCTTCTCCGAACACCTCGAAGTGCCATACCTCATTCTTGTCGGCGATGGTCAGGCACTCGCCCCAGTCACCGTAACCGTACTCCTCGATGAGCTCTCCCATCAGGCGTATGGCGTCACGGGCCGTTGAGCAGCGCTGCAGGGCTATCTTTTCCAGTTCCTCGATCATGAACATGCCGTCAGGGTTGACGAGGTCACGACGGCCGGTGATAGTAGTCTCACCCATTGCCAGCTGCTTCTCATTGAGGCAGGGATAGGCTGTGTCCACAAAACGGAAAGTAGTGCCTGCGGGCTGGAATATTGCACCCTTCAGCGTCATGCGGTAACTGCCCTTGACGGATTCCGTGTGCAGGCGGTTCTGGAAGACATTCACCGTTGTATCATTCTGATAGGTAATGGAGGGCACAATACCGACCCATGTACGGTAATTACCGTCACATGTGTGCGAGGTAATGACCGCCCCGTCATCAGAGGCTTTCTTACCAACCATGATACTGGTACAGCTGAATGGATCAAGCTCTGGAAGAGCCTGTGCGCCAGCCCAGGAAACGGACAATGCGGCGACGCAGATTAGCGATAGGATTTTTTTCATAAAAGTATAGTCTTAATACGTTATTAAGTTGTTTTTTTATTTTACCATCCAAAGGTAATAAAACTCTTAAAATATGATACAGGCTATGACAATTTTTCCGGAAAAAATGACAGAATACCGTCTATACTCTTCCGGAAAGTCTTTAGCACGATTGTTGATACAATGTTTAACATAGTTATTAAACATCATATTTAAAATCGTTGTTATGGAAAGTTTTCTCAACAGAATGGCCGAAAAGGCCTCCAAGACAGTGCGGCACTGGTGGCTATATCTGCTCACCGGCATCCTCTCAATCATTGCCGGCATCGTAGTATTCTGCAACCCTATAGAGAGTTACCTCACACTCAGCATCATGTTCGGAGTACTCATGCTGGTATCCGGTATCGTGGAACTAGTGGTCAGCTCCACCAGCCGCAGCTACTTCACGACCCGCAGCTACAGCATAGTAGGCGGCATCCTCGACCTGCTTATGGGTCTGTTCCTGTGCTGCTACCCGCGCGTAACCCTCGTCGTACTGCCAGTAGTACTGGGCGTGTGGATGATGTTCCACAGTTTCATGATTATCGGTCTGGGCAGCGATATGGATTCCTTCCGCGTCCGCGGCAGCGGCTGGGTAATTGCTGGCGGCGTGGTACTCCTGCTCCTCTCACTGGGCATCACATTCTTCCCCCTGACGCTCGGAACAGCCTCTGTGGTCATTCTCACCGGCTGCGCCCTGATCGTATTCGGGATCATGCTTATAGCCCTGAGCATACGTCTACGCCGCATCCACGAGCACTTCCGCTTCCACGATGCCGAGATAGTAGACTGAGGCTATAGCCGGTAATTGCTAGCAATAAGTTGGTATTTCAAATCCGGGAATAATCTTTTTCATTTGCAGTGTGAAATTCAAAATACACAACAGATGAAAAAGATTGTTATTATTTACGGTTCGTCCACGGGGACGACACAGGCAGTGGCAGAAGCCATAGCCTCCAGACTGGATGTCAAAGATGTTTTCGACGTGGCTACGATAACCAAGGGACAGGTAGAGCCATACGATGTCCTTATCCTCGGAACCTCGACTTGGGGTGACGGAGAGCTCCAGGATGACTGGAATGACGGAATTAACGTTATCAAATCTGTCAATCTGGCCGGGAAGGACGTGGCCCTGTTCGGCTGCGGAGACTCCATGGCATACTCCGACACTTTCTGCAACGGCATGCACCTGCTCAAGGAAGAGCTGGAAGGCACCGGCTGCAATTTCATTGGCGGCATCCCGGCCGACGGCTATTCCTACTCCGACTCCACTGCCGTCGAAGAAGGAGAATTCATCGGTGCCGCCATAGACGACAACAATGAGCCGGAAAAGACCGGTGAGCGGATAGACACCTGGCTCGCCTCTTTCAAGGACAGGCTGTAAACTGCTGCGTCCAAAGTAGGATAAAAAATAAAAGTCCCGGAAGACTAGCCGCCCTCGGCTCTAGAGGGAGGGGCCCGCCGCAAAGCGGTGGGAGGGCCTGGTCTTCCGGGACTTTTATTTTTCTCCTCTTATCGCGAAATCTCCAAGGACTACATGAATACGACCTCGAGATCAGGGTCAGGCATATCGGGATCGAGCGGGAAGATGGGACGCTCAAGGCGCTTGTAGGGCAGCTGGAGCAGGTCCTGGTCCACACCTCCGCGGGTCTGGGCCATCATCCAGTCTCCGGCATGGCTGATCTCGTAGAGTTCCTCTGTCAGATAGCCGAGCTTGACCACGATGATGTCCACGTCATAGGGATTGATACCCAGACGCTCGAAGTCCCCCTTGTAATGGTAAGGACTTCGGTCCTCGCCCACGATGACGAGCATCGAGCCTGTCTTGATTACCACCTGGTCATTGCGCTCGCGGTCCAGAATCTTGACCACTGTACCGTCAAGCATTACGGGAGGTGCATAACGGTCATCGACAGCAGCCCCTACCTTGCAGCGCACATGACCGCCCTCGCCTGCTTCCTTGGCCTTGGCCACCATCTCAGGTCCGGGTATAGCGGCATATACGAGTGTCTTGCCGCCGGCCTTCTTGAACTCGGGACGTGCCAGCAGCTTCTGGAGAGTCCAGGTCACGTCACCGGCCCCTCCTGCCGTCGGGTTATCACCCATATCACTTATAAAATACGGCTTCTTGTCGCTTTTTATGGCCTTGGCCAGAACCTCCTCGAGGGAAGCCGTAGGTGCCACGAACTCGAAATCGTCGCGCACCGACCAGAAATGTTCAGCCAGGGACTTGGCTCCGGCAGCCACCTGCGCGCTGTCGTCTCCGGTAACCATCACTACGCCGTGATTGCGGGGCTCATCGGCCCAGGGATAGGACATCCAGATGGCAGCGTCTATCACCCCGTCCTGAGCCTCGATAGGCTCGATGGCAGCATAGAGGGACTTGCCGGGCTCCACACGGGTGGAAGTCTTCTCTCCTGGCAGGAGAATCGGCACCTTTACCCATGCCTTGTAGGCCGGTTTGCCCTTACCGCTTTCGAGGCGGTCCAACAGGTTGACAATAGCCCTTTCACGGCTGATATACCTGTCGGTATGGGGAGCCATACGGTACGAAGTTATCAGGTCGGTACTCCTGGCCAGACGGGGGGATACACATCCGTGGGGATCCATAGAAGTGGATATGAGGACATCGTCCCCTACTACCTCGCGGATCCTCGTGATATAGTCTCCCTCCGGATCATCCAGTCCCTCAACGCTCATTGCGCCGTGGATATCCAGGTAAATACCGTCATAGGGCATGTTCTCCTTCAGCAGTCTCAGCGACTGATTGAGCAGAGTGTCGTAGCACTCGCGGGTCACCATTCCGCCGGGGGTAGCCCACGCAACTATGGTCGGGACCCAGTCGGCACGGGCGAGCAGTTCATTGTCCTCCCCCCTAAAAAAGGGATAGGACTTGATGATGTCCTCCCCATAGAGGGGACGGAACATATCCAGGGTAGTACGGGCAGGTGAAAAGGTACTGCACTCTATGCCCACGCCCACTATGGCGACACGCGGTTTCTTCTCAGCGCAGCCGCACACTACAGCCGCCGCCAGGGCGAATGTAAGTATCTTGGAACAATATCTCATACGCAGAGCCTCGAATTAAAGTTCAACAGCGGTCCCATTGTCCAGCAGCTCCCGGATAGTCTTCAGTACGGAGGCAAAATGCTCCTCATCGAAGCCGGTGGCGGCATCCACCACCACCCCGTCGCGGCCGATGACATACGCTCTGGGAATGGTCTCAGTCGCAAAGAGGGAATAGACCTCACGCTCGGGATCGGGATAGAGGGCAAATGTAAAGTTCTTGGTCTTGTTGTACTCGGTCAGGTCTGCGTCGGTATGCTCGCGTCCCACCACTACCAGACGGAAGTCCTCCTCATTCTGGAACATGGGAAGAAGAGTGTCCTGTACGGCCGCCAGCTCCAGCTGGCAGGGAGGACACCATGTGGCAAAGAAGCAAAGGTATGTGACCTTACCCTTGAGGTCGGCCGATGAAAGGTCTCCGTAGACTTCGGAACTCAGGGAGAATTCAGGAAGGGTATCCCCGGCCTTTACCTTGTCGGGATCATTGTTCTTGCAGGACACCGCCAGCAGCATGGCTGCTGCGGCCATTATCAAAAGTAAACGTCTCATAGGCTTATAAAGTTTTGTTATTTTCAGACAGTTTCAGTTCCCTTGCCCTGAAAGTGTTCTTCATCAGGGATATAATGGTCATAGGTCCTACCCCGCCAGGTACAGGCGTGATGTAGGAGCACTTGGGCGCAACCGTCTCGAACTCCACGTCCCCTACGATACGGTAGCCTTTGGGATTGTCGGCAGGCACGCGGGTTATTCCTACGTCTATGACTACCGCACCCTCTTTCACCATATCTCCTTTCAGGAATTCAGGCACACCGAGAGCGGCGACAATGATATCGGCGCTTCTAGTATAGGAGGCGATGTCCTTTGTCCTGCTGTGGCACATGGTGACGGTACAGTCTCCGGGATTGGCCTTGCGCGAAAGGAGGTTGGCCATGGGACGGCCTACTATGTTGCTGCGCCCCAGGACTACGCAATGTTTGCCGGAAGTCTCTATCTCATAGTGCTCAAGCAGCAGCAGGATGCCGTATGGGGTCGCCGGCAGGAAAGCCTCCTCGCCAAGAGCCATACGGCCGACATTCACGGGATGGAACCCGTCCACGTCCTTGAGGGGGGATATGGCATTGATGACCTTGTTCTCGTCAATATGCTTGGGCAGAGGCAACTGGACGATGAAACCGTCCACATCGTCATCCTCGTTCAGGTCATGTATACGGGCAAGAAGTTCCGCCTCGGTTATTGTTTCGGGAAACGTCAGAAGCGTGGACTTGAATCCCACTTCAGCACAGGCCTTTTCCTTGTTGGCCACGTACGTCTTGCTGGCTCCGTTCTCACCGACCAGCACTGCCACCAGATGAGGAGGGCGCTCCCCGCGGGAGACCATCTCAGCCACCTTGGCCGCTATCTCTTTTTTCACGGCTGCAGCCGTCTCTTTACCATTTAAAAGAATCATAAGGATACACTTTATATTGTCTTAAAATAACTATCTGTGCCTCATGCCCTTGACCGTCCTCACAGCATTGCGGACGCCTCCGGAAGTCACGTTCTTCATGATCTTGCGGGTGCCCTCGAACTGCTTGAGCAGGCGGTTGACATCGGCTATCGTAGTGCCGCTGCCTTCGGCTATCCTGCGGCGGCGGGAACCATTGATTACTGCCGGATTCTCCCTCTCATAGGGAGTCATGGAGAGGATGATGGCCTCGACGCTCTTGAAGGAGTTGTTGTCTATGTCCACGTCCTTGAGGGCCTTGCCCACACCGGGAATCATGGAAGCCAGGTCCTTGATATTGCCCATCTTCTTGATCTGCTGGATCTGCTGATAGAAGTCCCAGAGGTTGAACTGGTTCTTGGCCAGCTTCTTGGCCAGCTTGCGGGCCTCCTGCTCGTCGTACTGCTCCTGGGCTTTCTCCACCAGGGAGACCACATCGCCCATGCCGAGAATACGGTCGGCGATACGGTCAGGATGGAAGACATCGAGGGCTTCCATCTTCTCGCCGGAACTGATGAACTTGATGGGCTTGTTGACAACGGCCTTGACCGAAAGGGCGGCACCGCCTCTGGTATCACCGTCCATCTTGGTGAGCACCACTCCGTCGAAGTCCAGGCGGTCGTTGAAGGCCTTGGCGGTCTCCACCGCGTCCTGACCGGTCATGGCATCGACCACGAAGAGGGTCTCGGTAGGCTTGACTGCATCCTTGATGGCGGCTATCTCGTCCATCATCTCCTCGTCCACAGCCAGACGGCCGGCGGTATCGACGATGACCAGGGAATAATTTTCCTTAGTGGCGTATGCTATGGCGTTCCTGGCGATTTTCACAGGATCCTTGACACCCTCTTCCGAATAGACGAAGACCTCTATCTGGCCTCCGAGCACCTTCAGCTGATCGATAGCCGCGGGCCTGTACACGTCACCGGCCACCAGCATGACCTTCAGTCCTCTCTTACTCTTGCAGTTGAGTGCCAGCTTACCGCAGAACGTCGTCTTACCTGAGCCCTGAAGGCCGGCCACCAGAACTATGCCGGGCTTACCTTTTATATTGATGTCCGTCGCCGTACTGCCCATAAGGGTAACCAGTTCGTCGTGGACTATCTTGATCATCATCTGGTCGGGACGGACGGCGGTCAGCACGTTCTGGCCGAGGGCCTTGGCCTTCACATCATTGCAGAAATCCTTGGCCACGCGGTAGCTCACGTCGGCATCCAGCAGGGCGCGGCGCACCTCCTTGAGCGTCTCCGCTATATTGATTTCTGTAATACGGCCCTGACCTTTGATTATCTTGAATGATCTTTCTAATTTCTCGGTTAAATTCTCAAACATATCCGGATTACTTGTCTTTTGTTAAATAATCCGCAAATTTATTAAAAAATGATTAGACACTGCCCTGAATTTTCTAAATTTGCGGCACGATTAAAAAAACAAGAAAATGGAAAGAGGACCTATCTCAAAATTCATCACTCATCATTACCGTCATTTCAACTCGGCTACCCTCGTCGACGCAGCAAAGGCATACGACGACCTGATGAACCGGGGCGGCAAGATGATGCTGGCAATGGCGGGAGCCATGAGTACCGCCGAGCTCGGTATCTCTCTGGCAGAGATGATACGTCAGGGCAAATTCTCCATCGTATCCTGCTCCGCCAACAACCTCGAGGAGGACATCATGAACCTCGTGGCCCACTCCCACTACAAGAGAGTGCCCAACTACCGCGACCTGACTCCCGAGCAGGAGCACGAGCTGCTGGAGAACCACATGAACCGTGTCACGGACACCTGCATCCCCGAGGAGGAGGCATTCAGGAGGCTGGAACATCATCTCGTAGAGGTATGGAACGACATGAAGGCCAAGGGTGAGAGACTTTTCCCCTGGGAGGTAATCTACCGCCTGCTGCGCAGCGGAGTGCTCGAGCAGTACTATGAGATCGACCCCAAGGACAGCTGGGTCCTCGCCGCCTGCGAGAAGAACATCCCCATCGTAGTGCCCGCATGGGAGGACTGCACCACAGCCAATATCTTCACCGCACACTGCATCAGGGGTGAGTTCGACACCAACATGATCAAGAACGGAATAGAGACCATGATCTACCTCACCGAGTGGTACAGGGCCAACTCGGGCGGAGCCGGCGTAGGCTTCTTCCAGATCGGCGGCGGTACGGCCGGTGACTTCCCCATCTGCGTAGTGCCCATGATGGCTCAGGATCTGGAGTGGAAGGACGTTCCCCTCTGGTCGTATTTCTGCCAGATTTCCGACTCCACCACCTCCTACGGCTCGTATTCCGGAGCAGTTCCCAACGAGAAGATCACATGGGGCAAGCTCTCCAAGGACACTCCCCGTTTCATCGTAGAGTCAGACGCCACTATCGTCGCACCGCTGATCTTCGCATACGTTCTCGGCTGGTAAGGTAATTCCCGACGATAAAGCACAAATATCCCGGAGAACCGGATTGCTCCTATCTCAAGGCTGCAACCGGTCTCCGGGATTTTCATTTATCCGGCCAGCGTAAATGACCGATGCCGGGACACCGATGACAACGCAGCAATTTACCTGCTATAAAGCCTCAGGCTGGTGCTCCGGACGCAGCAGATCCAGAACAGTCTTCACCGGATTGAAAGTAACAAGCGGCACCTCCACAAACACCGTATTCCAATTGCTCATAGAACCGTTCCAGAGGCCGGGCAGCTCCTGAGCCTTGAGTGGACGCCCCTCGTAGCTCTTGTGACTGATGAATCCGGTCTCGGGGTCGACGAAACGCTGGAGGTCGAACTTGCGGCCGAGATAGTCGACAGTGCAGCACACTACGTCCACGGGGTTGAAATGGGTAGAGCCCTTGAGCATAGCTATGGTAGCGGGATCATTCATGTCCAGCTGTGCACCTTCCAGAATCTGCAGGGAAGTGGCGCCGTCAGCATCGTAGACGATGTAGGGACCGCCGCCGGGTTCTCCCTCGTTCCTCACCATGCCGCAGACGCGGACAGGCCGGTTCAGCTTGGCGTGCAGGTACTGGGGCAGTATCGCATAAGGCACGTCAGGTATTGCCACACAGAATTCCTCATAGAGAAAAGCCTTGATCTCGTCGAGCAGGCATGGATCATCCACCCCAGCCTCCATAAGCTCATCCAGGGCATGAAGATAGTGGCAGATGACGGAACGCACCTCCAGCAGCTTGCCGGCCAATGCCTTTTTCCATATCACTGTCTCATCCAGAAGTCTCTGGTGCACCACATTGTCTATATTCTTCAGGAAAATGATGTCTCCGTCGACAGCTGCCAGATTGCCAAGCAGGGCGCCGTGCCCGCCCGGACGGTAGAGAGGCTTGCCGTCGGCCTTGAGGAACGGAGTATTGTCCTCATTGACGGCGATAATGTCAGTTGAAGGATCCTGGACACTGAACGAGATGTCGTACTTGCAGCCGAAACGCTCCTCGTACTTGGCCACAGTCTCCTGCAGAATCTTCTCGAAGCCGGCCTGATGCGCGGGCGATACGGTGAAATGAATCCTCACCTTGCCGGAGGCACTGCGGGCATAGAGGGCGCCCTCCACCAGATGTTCCTCAAATGCAGTACGCACCTCATTGTCATAACGGTGGAAGAGCCCCTGCCCCTTGGGCCTGTTGCCGTAGTCGAGACCGGCCCTGCCTGCGGCGGAAGCCCCCTGCCCTATCACATGGTCCAGGACACCGAAAGGAGTGAGCCCCTCGAAATCCTCTTTAGTGTAAAATGCGAATCTGCCGATATTCTCCACGAACTTATGAGCCTTTGAGGCTGGATCCAGTTCCTTGCCGGAAGCCAGAACGTCCCTGCCCTCGAAGAGGTCCTTGAACATACGGGAAGCAGCTCCCGAAGCCGGTACGAATTTCACGGCCTCACCCGTAAATCCCTCATACCTGTCCACAGCCGCACGGCGCTCCTCCTCATCCATCACCTGAATGCCTCTGGATGGCGTGGCTGCCGCCACCAGTTTAAGAAACGGGAATCCTTTCTTGAAATTTTCGATAAACCTGTCCATATTGTATAGTTTTAAGTAGTTAAAGTTCTAAAAATCAACATAGCACTATCTTCCGCACATAATTGCCCCCAGCCAGTCGGTTAAGTTCTCCACGAACTCCTTCCAGATTGTAGAACAGCATGTTCCGGACAGTGGACGAGGACATCCGGCAGTAGAGGACACCGTCCGAGAAGTTCAGGCTCCTGGTCGCCGCGGCAGCACGCGCCCCGACAGCCTCGGGCCACAGCCCGCATATATCCAGCCCGCGCATCCTCTCTCCGAAGCCTGCCTCCTTTATATATTCAGCGAGCACCTCGCCCAACAGTTTCTCCCCTACCCTCTGCATGGCTCCCCGTCTTTTTCTGTTATAGATCCGGCACTGACATTGAAAAACCGCCCCTCGTCCGTAATGCCTCCCACTATCCTCCGCAACCGTTCCTCGTCCGTGTCCGTGATAAATATCTGGCCGAAATCTCCCTCCACCACCATCCGTATCAGAGACGCCACCCGCCCGGAATCCAGTTTGTCGAAAAGATCGTCGAAAAGCAGGACCGGACGGTCCTTCCTCCCTGAGCACATCTCACTGTACTGAGCCATCTTCAGGGCAATGATAAATGACTTCTGCTGTCCCTGGGAAGCGCATTTGCGGAGGGGATACCCGTCCATGGAGAACTCCAGGTCATCCCGCTGCACTCCGGCGGTGGTATATCCCAGCGCCCTGTCCTTCTGAAGGGAGGCGGCCAGCAGTTCCTCCAGTCCGGCCTTCTCCAGGTCGGAACGATAGCGGATGCCTATGCTCTCCCTGCCTCCGGAGATGAATCCGTAGTACCCGGCCGCCTTTGCGGCCAGCTGCTCCGCCGCCTCCCGTCTCCGGGCATGAATATATGCCGCGGGTGCGCACATCCTCCCGGAAATTGTCTCCAGCAGCAGGTCCGGCGTTCCCTCCTGGCGGAGAGAGGCGTTGCGCTGCTTGAGCAGACTGTTGTATGCGGAGACGGACCGGAGATATTCCGGGTCTATCTGGGAGATCATCATATTCAGAAAACGCCTGCGCTCCTCGCCGGAATCGTGAATCAGGGATATGTCCGGAGGGGCCGTCATCACCACCGGAATGCGTCCGATATGCTCGGACAGACGCTTGTATGCCTTGCCGTTGCGTCTGACCGTCTTGGCCCCGTCGGAACGTACGGACACTGCGATATCCTCCTCCCGGTCCCCATCCTGGAATGTTCCGTGCAGGACGGCCTCATCCTTTCCGTAAGTATATGTGTATCTGTCATTGACAGAGAGAAAACTCTTGGTCATGGAGAGATAGTGTACGGCATCCAGGAGATTGGTCTTGCCCTCCCCGTTGTTCCCGCAGATACAATTGATCTTTGGAGAGAAAGATATGTCCGCACTACCGATATTCTTGAAATTCTGTACGATTATTCTCCTTAGAAACATTCTCCATTATTTTACCAACAAAGATAGAATATTTCTTATGATTTTATCTTTGCGATTACACAAATTGTTGTATTTTTGCACCCATTATATAAAAATCAGAATTTATTGCAAAAATGGCAAAGAACGTAAACACCACCAACGAAACAGTCGGCGAGGCCGTCTCCAAGACTGAGGTATTCTTTAAGAAAAACGGCAAACTGATCGGCTACACAGGTGCCGGTCTGGTCGTTGTAGCGGCAATCATAGTCCTTTTCATTCAGTTCTACTCCAAGCCCATGAAAGACGAGGCTGTAGGACAGACTTTCACCGCTGAGCAGTACTTCAGGGCAGAGGACTACGACAAAGCCCTCAATGGTGACGGCAACTCACTCGGTTTCATTCAGATTATCGACGAATACGGTGCCAAGGCCGGAAAGGCTGTCTATCTCTATGCGGGCATCTGCGAGCTCCAGCTCGGCAACGCTCCCGAGGCCATCAGCTATCTGACCAAGTACAATGGTAAGGATCCTGTCCTCAAGGCACGCGCCCTCGCAGGCATCGGAGACGCATACTCCATCGCCGGAGAGTACGAGAACGCTCTCAAATATTACCTCCAGGCATCTCAGGTGGAGGACAATATCTTCGCCGCCACATACCTGCTCAAGGCCGGTATCATCTGCGAGGAACTCGGCCGCAACGACGAGGCCCTGACCCACTACAGGGTCATCAAGGACAAATATCCCCAGACTTACGAGGGATACGAGATCGACAAATACATCACACGCATAGAAGTTAAGAAGTAAGTATGGGAAGAGCATTCGAATTCAGAAAGGAACGTAAGTTCAAGCGCTGGGGCAACATGGCCCGCGTCTTCACCCGCATCGGAAAGGAAATCACCATAGCCGCCAAGGCCGGCGGCCCCGATCCCGACAACAATCCCCGACTGAGGACACTGATCCAGACCGCCCGCAGCGAGAACATGCCCAAGGAGAATATCGAGAGGGCCATCAAGAGAGCTGTAGAGCATGACGCCGGTGATTATGAGGAGATAGTATACGAGGGATTCGGTCCTCACGGCATCGCTTTCCTGATCGAGACAGCCACCGACAACAACATGAGGACTGTTGCCAACATCCGCAGTTACTTTACAAAGGTAGGAGGCGCTCTCGGAACCCAGGGCTGCGTAAGTTTCATGTTCGACCACAAATGTGTCTTCAAGGTAAGGAAAGACGGTCCCGTGGACATGGACGAGCTTGAGCTCGAGCTGATTGACTACGGTGTGGACGATGTCTACAAGGATGACGAGGACGGCCTTATCTATATATATGGTGAGTTCGAGTCATTCGGTGCCATTCAGAAATATCTCGAGGACAACGGCTTCACCATCGTTTCGGGAGGCTTCGAGAGGATACCCAACGTTCCGCTCAAGAAACTCACTCCCGAGGAGAAGGAGGGCATCCTCAAGCTGATCGACAAGCTCGAGAACGACGACGACGTACAGAACGTCTACCATACCATGGAAATGGCTGATGAGGAATAATACAACTCTAAAATAAATCTTATTATGGAACTGTCACATATTGAACATCTCGGAATCGCCGTGAAGTCACTGGACGAGGCTATTCCTTACTATGAGAACATGTTGGGCCTCAAATGCTACTCTATCGAAGAGGTTCCCGACCAGAAAGTAAAGACCGCATTCTTCAAAATCGGACAGACCAAGCTCGAACTGCTGGAAAGCACTTCTCCTGACGGAACCATCGCAAGCTTCATCGAGAAGAGAGGCGAAGGCATCCACCATCTCGCTTTCGCAGTGAAGGACGGCGTGCAGAATGCACTGACCGAGATGGAAGCCAAAGGCGTAAGACTCATCGACAAGGCTCCCCGCAAGGGCGCTGAGGGCCTGAACATCGCATTCCTCCATCCCAAATCCACACACGGTGTGCTCACCGAGCTTTGCGAGGATCCCAAGAACAAATAACCCAAAACACTAATTAATACAGAAAGATTAAGTTATGAGCCAACAGCTTGAACAAGTAAAAGCGCTGATAGAGCTTCGTGAAAAGGCCCGCCTCGGCGGTGGCCAGAAGAGAATCGACTCTCAGCACCAGAAGGGCAAATACACTGCCCGTGAAAGGATCGCCATGCTCCTCGACGAAGGCAGTTTCGAGGAATTCGACATGTTCGTGACACACAGATGCACGAATTTCGGCATGGATAAGACCACATTCCTCGGCGACGGTGTCGTTACAGGTTACGGTACAATCGAAGGCCGCCTGGTATATGTATTCGCCCAGGACTTCACTGTATTCGGCGGATCTCTTTCTGAGACACTGGCCCTCAAGATCTGCAAGATCATGGACCAGGCCATGAAGATGGGTGCTCCCGTCATCGGTCTGAACGACTCAGGCGGAGCCCGTATCCAGGAAGGCGTGAACGCTCTTGCCGGCTATGCCGAGATCTTCCAGAGAAACATCCTCGCTTCGGGTGTCATCCCTCAGATTTCCGCAATCCTCGGACCCTGCGCCGGCGGTGCCGTATACTCTCCCGCACTGACTGACTTCAACATCATGGCTAAGGGTACCAGCTACATGTTCCTGACCGGACCTGCAGTTGTTAAGTCCGTTACAGGTGAGGTGGTTACCCAGGAGCAGCTCGGTGGCGCATCCGTACACGCTTCCAAGAGCGGTGTCGCACACTTCGCAGCCGAATCTGAAGAAGATGCCATCGCCATCATCCGCAAGCTCCTCTCCTTCATCCCTCAGAACAACCTTGAGGAGCCCCCTTACAAACCCACTGCAGACCCTATCGAGAGACTCGAGGACTCCCTCAACTCCATCATACCCGACAGCCCCAACGAGGCATACGACATGTACCATGTCATCGGTGGCATCGTTGACGACGGCGAGTTCTTCGAAGTACACAAGGACTACGCAAAGAACATCATCGTCGGCTTCGCACACATGGGAGGCACATCAGTAGGTATCGTGGCCAACCAGCCCAAGTACCTGGCAGGTGTTCTGGACATCAACTCTTCCAGAAAAGCCGCCCGTTTCGTACGTTTCTGCGACGCATTCAACATCCCTCTCGTTACCCTCGTGGACGTTCCCGGCTTCCTGCCCGGAACCCAGCAGGAGTACGGCGGAATCATAGTCCACGGAGCCAAGCTGCTCTACGCATACGGCGAGGCTACAGTGCCCAAAGTCACAGTTACCCTCCGCAAGTCCTATGGCGGATCGCATATCGTGATGAGCTGCAAGCAGCTCCGTGGCGACATCAACTACGCATGGCCTACAGCCAACATCGCTGTTATGGGTGCCGACGGTGCCGTAGAGGTGCTCTACTCCAAGGAAATCAAGGAAATCGAGGATCCCGAGAAGCGCGCAGAAGTTACAGCTGCCAAGAAGAAAGAGTACAACGACCTCTTCTGCAACCCCTACAAGGCAGCCAGCTACGGCTATATCGATGATGTAATCGAGCCCCGCAACACCCGCTTCCGCGTAATCCGCGCTCTCGAGCAGCTCTCGACCAAGAAGCTGAGCAACCCTGCCAAGAAGCACGACAATCTTCCTTTGTAACACATCAAACCGACTGAAATGAACAAACTTAGATTCATATTGGTGTCGGGTCTTGCTGCGACTCTGTCCGTATTCACCCTGAGTGCCCAGAGCCAGAGCGATATGCGTCTGAACGAGCTGCTCATCCACAATGAGACCAACTTCGAGGACGATTTCGGCTTCCACAACGGCTGGTTCGAGCTCTTCAATACCTCCTACGGTACGGTGAATATCGGCGGATGCTTCCTGACCAACGATCCGAACAACCTGAAGAAATACATCATCCCCAAGGGAGACGTGCTGACCCAGATTCCCCCCCGCCAGCACATCCTCTTCTGGGCGGACAACAACCCCTACCACGGAACCTTCCACATCAACTTTACCCTGGAAGAGTCTGATACCATCTACTTCGTGGCCAGCGACGGACGTACCGTCATCGACAAGATCGCCGTGCCCAAGAACCTCGGCGTAGACCAGTCCTACGGACGTATCGAAGACGGAATCGGCTCCATCGACGGCAGCGGCGAGGGCTGGGGCATCATGCCCTGGACTTCCCCCAGCACCAACAATGCCGGAGTTGACGAGGAATCCAAGAGCCAGATAATGGCCAGGGAAGACCCGGGTGGATGGATTCTCACCATGACAGCCATGCTGGTGGTATTCAGTGCCCTCATTATCCTGTGCTTCATATTCAAGTTCACAGGACATGTTGCGACCAGCAAGCAGCAGAAGAAATCAACCGCGGCTACTGCCGACACTGAAGCTGCAGGGACAATAGTAAAAGAGACCTCTGCGGAGACCTATGCGGCCATCGCGCTTGCCCTCCACCTTTTCCATGAGGAGACCGAGGCACACGACCACGAGAGTCTCACCATCACCATGAGCCATACAGACAGGAGCTACTCGCCCTGGAGCTCTAAGATCTACACACTGCGTCAGACCCCCACACTTAAAAAGAACCAAAGATAACAATACAGACCATGAAAGAATATAAACTCAAAATCAACGGCAATGACTACAATGTGGTCA
>ERZ779737.45-NODE-45-length-123100-cov-7.906213_pt1 | contig 123100 bp, 137 predicted proteins | sample MGYA00511889_ERZ779737 | MGnify/ENA primary metagenome ERZ779737 (study PRJEB29588, sample SAMEA2163575) | human gut metagenome | biome: human gut; feature: human-associated habitat; material: faeces | place: Denmark | collected 2008/2010 ...
GGGGTTCAAATCTCTCTCGGCTACGCTAAAATTGCGCCGAGTTTATCCATAACTCCCGCAGCCAAAAGAATACCCATCACGATAAGCAAGCTACCGCTTGCGATTTTTATGACTTTATAGTGCTTTTTTATAAACGTGAAAAGCCGTTTCAGTTTATCCGTCAAAAGTGCGGCAAGCACAAACGGTATGCCCAGCCCCAACGAATAGCAAAGAAGCAACAACACACCTTTTACGATTGTTCCCGACGTTGAAGCAAGCGCAAGCGCCGAGCCTAAAAATGCACCGGTACACGGGCCTACCCCCACCGAAAACACGATACCGAACAGAAATGCCGAAAATACCGTGTCCGTTTTTCTCGCTTTTTTCAGTCCTTTGAAAAAAGGAAGATTGAAAAGTCCGACATAAGACAGTCCGAATATGATCACGATTATGCCGGCGACGATATTGACTACGGTTTTGTATTTGGTCAGAAATCCGCCGACGAGTCCCACAAGTCCGCCGAAGAAAACAAACATCAGCGTAAAACCGAGAACAAACGAAAGCGCACGCACGATAACTTTGCCGTTTATTTTGCGTTTTTTTACTTGCTCAGGCTGCACATCCACCCGTTTTATATGATTTTTCGGACGCGGCTTTGTCAAACGAACGGTCCGCCAATGTCGGCAATACCGAAAAAGACGGCAGAATCGTTAATCATCAGTGGAGCAAATCGCTGGAATTTGAAAAAGCCTTTCGTGCGTTAACGGCGCCCGTCATACCGGATTTTCATTATTTTTCCCTGCTGCGCCCTTTGTCCGAACTGTCAATCGCGTCTTTGTTTGCCAAAACGCGGAAATACAATATGGTTTTTACCAGCTGCAACAAAGCTTTTAAATTGGACGAAGCTAAACGTTTTGATCGTTGGTGCGCGGACTGTGACAAATGTCGTTTCGTTTTTTTGGCTTTAGCCCCTTTTATGGAAAAAGAACAGTTGATTCGTATTTTCGGACATAATCTGCTTGATGATCTGTCGCAGAAGAGGGGATATGAAGAACTGTTGGGCCTTTCCGCGTTTAAACCGTTTGAATGTGTCGGCGAAATCGAAGAATCGGCTCTGGCTTTTTTGATGCTGGCGGATAATCCGGTCTGGTGCGGCGATGCCGTGATCGGGGCTTTGGCCGATCAGGTGCGGCGGCGCTGGAATAAAAAACGGGAAAGTTTGTTTGAAAAAATTTTTACATTGACGGATAATCATCTGATACCGGAGGAATATACTGATGTTGTTGGAATCTTTAAAAAACAGGCCGGTGACGGTATGGGGAAACGGGGTTGAAGGCCGCGCGGCAACCGTTTTTCTGGAAAAGCGCAACTGTACGGTAAATGTGGTTGAAGACCCCGTGTCAATTCCTTTTTCGGGCATTATTGTCAAATCTCCGGGAATCAGTTTGTACCGTCATGAAATTAAAATGGCAAAACAGTACGGGGCCGTTTTTACTTCCGGTATTAATTTGTTTATGGAGGCTGCCCTTTTGCAGCCTGAATACAGGCCTTTGCTGGTCGGCGTAACGGGAACCAAGGGCAAATCGACAACGTCGTCTTTAATCGCGCATTTGCTGCGGGCTCAGGGGAACAGGGTCGCGTTGTGCGGCAATATCGGCGAACCGGCGATTTCTTATGCCGATGATTTGGCAAATTATGAAGTCGTCGTCGTTGAAATGTCCAGTTATCAATGCGCCGATCTGCAGTACCCGTTTGATATTTCCGTTGTGTTAAACCTTTATCCCGAACATATTGACTGGCATAAATCGCACGAACAATATTTTCATGATAAGTTGAATATTCTGGCGGTGCGCCGCCCGGATCAGGTCGCCGTGCTGAACGCGCAGGACGCGTTGACGGCTCTGCATGTCAAAAATCCCGAAAACGCCGTTTATTTCAACGCGTTGAACACCATTCATATTATGGGGGATTATTTTTATAAGGGGGGACAAAAGCTGTTTAAAACGGACGTTGTTCCTTTGCGCGGCGAACATAACCTGAAAAACGTCTGCGCCGCTTTGACGGTTGTCGAACAGGCCGGCGGTTCTTTGGCGGAATGTGAAGAAGCTTTGAAAACTTTTAAAGCTTTGCCGCACCGGCTGCAAACCGTTGCCGTTAAAAACGGTGTGACCTATGTTGACGACAGCATTTCGACGACGCCGGAAACGGCGATAGCGGCTTTAAAATCGTTCGGTTATTCAAATGTCATTTTGATCGCCGGCGGTTTTGACCGGGAACAGGATTACAAAGAACTGGCATCTTTTATTGTTCATGGCGGCGCTTCCGGCGTTGTTACTTTGCCGCAGACGGGGCAAAGACTGGCCGAAGCGATTTGGGACGAAGGCGGCGACGCCGTATCGGCCAAAAATATGAAAGACGCTGTTCAAAAAGCTGCTTCTCTGGCCAGATTTGGCGATATTGTTTTGCTTTCCCCCGCGGCGCCCAGTTATGGAATTTACAAGAATTTTCAGGAACGCGGCGACGATTTCTTAAAATGTGTCAACGAACTGGAATAAAATATTTATTTTGTTTTTTTTCTTCTTCTGCTCACAAAAGCAGCTCCTGTCCCGGCTCCTGCAAGCAGTCCCGAATAAAGCTTTGATGAAGAGTTGCTTTTAGAAGAAAACGAGGTTACAGGCATATGAGTTATGGCTGACTTTTGATTTGTTATACCATATATTCTCCAGCCGATTATAAAAACGGTACCGTAAGTCAGCATACGTATTTGGTATCTGTTTCCTTCCCAATGCAAGGATTCTGCCCAAAGAAGAATAAATAAACAAAAAAGAAGCGCCGCTTTGAAAAATAAATTTCCGCTGAAAAATAAGAAATAAGACATTTTTTTCAATTCATAAGGAAGTATATTATGGCATATTAATAAATAAAAAGAGAGAAAATAAATAAATAGTATGAATAAAAATTGAAAAATAAGCGTTACCCATGTTTTGTTTTTTTGAGACGACCTGGAGCAAAGATCTTTAAATAAAGAAAAAGTTCTTATTATTCCGAAAGTTATTAAAAAAAGGAAAAAAAGAAAAGGAAAACAATGAATTTCCGGCGTTATGGCCTACAAAAGGGAAAAGAATCCGACAAAAATCAAAAAAATATTCATCGTCTTGATTTTAACGCCGTTTGGATTGTGCCGTCGTCCAGATAATCCAGTTCGCCGCCGACGGGAATTCCCTGCGCCAGCGAAGAAATTTTAACGGGCAGATCTTTAAAACGCTCAATAATGTAGTGCCCCGTCGTTTGCCCGTCGACCGTGGCCGGCAATGCCAAAATAAGCTCTGAAACACCGGTTCGCCGCAACCTTTGTTCCAATACGGGCAGACGCAGTTCGTCCGGTCCTGTTCCTTCTATGGCGGACAATAATCCTCCTAAGACATGATAACGCCCACGGAAAGCCGCGCTGCGCTCGATTGCCCATAAATCAGCGACGTCCTGAACAACGCAGATCACATTTTCGTTGCGTCGTTCATCGCTGCAAATACTGCACGGGGACTGCGAATCCAAATTGCCGCAGACGGGACAGATCCGGACATGCTCAATAACGTTTTGAATCGCGTCGGCCAAAGGAATTAATTGCGTTTCCTTTTTTTTAATCAGGTGCAGCACGACACGCCGCGCCGACCGCCGGCCAAATCCGGGCAGCCGTGAAAAAAGACGGATCAGCGTGTCGATTTCCGTTTCCCGCACAAACTTTGCTCCGTTTAAAAAGGCAGCTTCATGCCCGGCGGCAGGATACCGCTTAATCCCTGATTCATTTCGGACACGACCTTTTGCTGCGCGTCGTTAAAAGCGGCGACAAGCAGGTCTTCCAAAACGGCGGTTTCCTCGGCGACAATCAACGACGGGTCGATTTTTACCCGGCGCACTTCGTTTTTTCCTGTCATAACCACTTCCACCAGTCCGCCGCCCGCGGTTCCGGTGATTTCCGTCTGCGCCAGCTTTTCCTGTTCGGCCATCAGTTTGGCCTGCATTTGCTGCGCCTGTTTCATGATCTGATTAAAATCGGTCATTCGTCGTATCCTTCATTCGGTTGGGCGGCTGCTTCGGAAAAACTGTCGGTTTCATAACCGTACTCTTCCGATTCGTTTTCTTCCTCTTTCTGCAGCCGGATCGTGTCGATGCGCGCGCCGGGGAAAGCCTTCAACACAGCGGTAACCAAAGGGTGCTGCGTCATTGTTTTTTTCAGGTTTTCGGCGTTTGTGCGCGCCTGTTGGATTAAAGTCTGTCCTCCCTGCCGGCCGACAACGGTGACAATCCATTGCCTTCCCGTCCATTGGCGCAGCTTTTCCACCATTTCACCGGCCAGATTGTTCGGCGCGCGGTCCATCGGGAAAAATTCGATTTTGCCTTGTTCAAAAGAAACAAGGCTGACAAAATTTTCAACGTTGTAAGCAAACATCATTTCGTTTTGTTTGTAAGCGTACGCGGCAATGTCGGCCAAAGAATTAAACATAACCGTTTCCTGCGGCCGCGTTTGAACCGCCGGCACGGTATTGCCGGAAATACGTACGCCGCTCCACCCGCTTTGCGCGGAACCGGCCGGCGGGACGGACGGCGCGGCGGACGTCTGAGCGGCGGAAACGGAAATGCCGCCTGATTTTATTTCTTTAATCATATCGCCCGGCGTCGGCAGATCGGCGGCATAAGCCAGACGGATCAAAACCATTTCGGCCGCCTGTTTTTCAGAAGGCGCTTTTAATGTTTCGTCAATGCCTTTTAACAACATCTGCCATGTTCTTGTCAGAACGGACATCGGCAGCTTTTCTGCCATTTCCGTGCAGCGCTGCCGTTCCGCGGCAGCCATAGAGCCGTCGTCGGCCAGCTCCGGCGCGATTTTCACTCTGGTCAGCCAGTGCGTCAGCTCCAGAAGATCCTGCAAAACGATTACGGGGTCGGCTCCGGAAGCATATTGTTTGGAAAAAGACTCCAAAGCTTCTTTTATTTCGCCTTTCATAATCTGTTCATACAGATCAACGACGGCGGCGCGGTCGGCCAACCCGATCATTGCGCGGACAAATTCTGCCGTAACGTCGCCGCCCCCGTGCGCGATCGCCTGATCCAGCAAAGACAACCCGTCGCGCACCGATCCGTCCGCGGCGCGCGCGATCAGCTTCAGCGCTTCTTCCTGCGCCGTGACGTTTTCTTTTTGTACGATATTTTTGAAATGAGCCGTTAATAATTCGGGTTCGACGCGGCGCAGATCAAAACGCTGGCAGCGTGACAGGACAGTTGTCGGGACTTTGCGGATTTCTGTCGTGGCAAAGATGAATTTGACGCGTTCGGGCGGTTCTTCCAGCGTTTTTAATAACGCGTTGAACGCCGCGGTCGATAACATGTGCACTTCGTCGATGATGTAAATTTTAAACCGGGCAGAAGTCGGATTGTAGCGCGTCGTTTCAATAATTTCGCGCACGTTGGCGACGCCGGTGTTGCTGGCCGCGTCGATTTCCACGACGTCGACGTGGCGGTCTTCGGCGATTGCGCGACAATGTTCGCATACGCCGCACGGCTGTGTCGTCATGCCGCCTTTGCCGTCCGGTCCGACGCAGTTCAAAGCGCGGGCGATAATGCGCGCGGACGTCGTTTTGCCCACGCCGCGAATGCCGGTTAAGATATAGGCTTGCGCAATTCTGTTGGTTTCAATGGCGTTTTTCAGCGTCCGTACCAAAGCTTCCTGACCGACCAGATCGGCAAAAGTCGTCGGGCGGTATTTGCGGGCAAGAACGCGGTATTCTGTTTTGTTTGTCATGATTTTACGGGCGGCGTTAAGAAAAATATAAGGAAACCGGACAGCGACCCGCTTGAAGACCGTTACGGCTGCTTTCTTCCGAACCTGACCGGGTTGGCGGCCAAACCGTCCGCAGCCGGTTCCCGCTTTCTATTTATGAGTATTTTTGATTTAAGTGCAAGCAGAACTTTTTTTTATTTTTGCAGCAGGCCGTGAAAGCCTTTATTTTTCGCCGTTTTTCGATCAAAGCTTGACAAAAGGTTATTTTGTGTTTTTTCTGTTGTCCACTTGACTTGTTTTTTCCAGGAGTACGCTTTATGGCTAAAGCTATTGTTTTTCCCGGCCAGGGCTCGCAGGCCGTCGGTATGGGAAAGGATCTGGCGGACGCGTTTACGGTTGCCAGAGAAGTTTTTTTGGAAGTCGATGACGCTTTATCTGAAAACCTCAGCAAAAAAATGTTTGAAGGCCCGGCGGAAGATCTGCTGTTGACCGAAAACGCCCAACCGGCGCTGATGGCCGTCAGTATGGCTGTCGTGCGTGTTTTGCAGCAGGAAGGCAAAATTTCGCTGGCGGAAACGTTTAAATATGCCGCGGGGCATTCTTTGGGCGAATATTCGGCGCTGTGCGCGGCGGGAGCCTTTGACGTTACGACGGCGGCACGCCTGCTTAAGACGCGCGGTCTGGCCATGCAAAAGGCCGTTCCCGTGGGACAAGGCGGCATGGCGGCATTAATCGGCGTTGATTTGGCTCAGGCTCAGGAAATTGCTGCCGAAGCGGCTCAGGGCGACGTTTGCGTTGCCGCCAATGACAATGCGCCGGGACAGGTCGTGATCAGCGGTTCGACCGCCGCAATTGACCGGGCTTTGGAAATTGCGGCGAAAAAAGGCGTAAAACGCGCCGTAAAACTGGCTGTCAGCGCACCGTTCCACAGCCCGATGATGCAACCGGCCGCCGATGTGATGGCCGAAGCTTTGGCAAACGCCGAAATTCATACGCCTCGTTTTCCGATTATTGCCAATGTTACGGCGGCACCCGTATCGGATCCCGAAGAAATTCGCCGTTTGTTGGTTGCTCAGGTCACCGGATCCGTGCGGTGGCGCGAAAGCATGCTGTATCTGCAATCTCAAGGCGTTGACACGCTGGTCGAAGCCGGATCGGGCAAAGTGTTGACCGGCATGGCAAAGCGCATTCATCCCGAATTAAAGGGAATCGCTTTGAACACCGTTGCGGATATTGAAGAATTTTTAAAAACGAATTAAAGTACCTTCCACCAAAACCTCAGTTTTAAGGAAACGATCAAATGTTGGACTTTACAGGAAAATGTGCTCTGGTAACCGGAGCAACGGGCGGCATCGGCCGCGTTGTCGTCAAAACGTTGCATGACAACGGCGCGACGGTAATTCTGACCGATATGAATCAAGAAGCTTTGGATGCTTTTGCCGCCGAATTAAAAGAACGCGTTTTCGCTTTCTCCTGCAATTTGGGCGACCCTGCGGATATTGATTCCCTGATCGCCAAAGCGGAAAAAGCCGCCGGCGCCATTGATATTCTGATCAACAACGCCGGATTGACCAAAGACAATCTGTTTATGCGTATGAAAGACGAAGATTGGGATTTGGTTTTAAGAGTGAACCTGACGGCAGGTTTCCGTCTTGCCCGCGCAGCCATCAAAGGAATGATGAAGCGCCGTTACGGCCGCATTGTCAGCATGGCTTCGATTGTCGGCGTGACGGGGAACCCCGGACAGGCGAACTATTCTGCTTCCAAAGCCGGCTTGATTGCCATGACGAAATGTCTGGCGGCGGAAGTTGCTTCCCGCGGCATCACGGCAAACTGCGTCGCACCGGGCTTTATCAAGACCGCCATGACGGATGCCCTGCCGGAAGAAGCGAAAGAAAAATTGACCCGTAACATTCCGATGGCTCGTCTCGGCTTGCCGCAGGACGTTGCGAACGCCGTTGCCTTTTTGGCCAGCGACGAAGCTTCGTACATTACAGGTCAGACCATTCATGTGAATGGCGGCATGGCGATGATTTGATGATTTTTTCCCTTTGCGGGAAAAAATTATTCAAAAACCGTCCTTTTTTTGCAAAAATCTGTCTTCTAAGGCTAGAAAAAGCAAAAAAAGTATGCTACAGAGTGAACTTTCTTGGGTGTGTCAGTCCCGAACGGGACAAAACACTTTAGTTTAACAGAGGAATACAAAATGAGTGATATTGCCGAACGCGTAAAGAAAATCGTCATCGAACATTTGGGCGTTGAACCCTCCAAGGTGACGGACAGCTCCAGCTTCATCGACGACCTGGGCGCAGACAGCCTGGACACCGTTGAACTGGTTATGGCGTTTGAAGAAGAATTCTCCGTCGAAATCCCCGACGATGCCGCCGAAAAGATTTTGACGGTTCAGGATGCTATCGACTACATCAGCAAGCATTCTTCATAAAAACCGTTTTGTGCCGATTTCTTGATTGTCAAGAAATCGGCATTTCTTCAATCTAAAGGCGTAAGTACGTCTTTTTTGTATATCAGAGGTCGCGTTATGAGAAGAGTCGTCGTTACAGGTATAGGAATGCTTTCGCCAATGGGGCGCGGCGTAGACACCACATGGCAGGGAATTATCAACGGAAAATCCGCAATCCGTCCCGTCGATCGCTACGACGTTTCACAGTCTACGGCTAAAATTGCCGGACAAGTTCCTTTTGGCAAAGGCAATCCCGCTCTTTTCGACCCTGACGACGTGCTGCCCGCAAAAGAGCAACGTCGCGTTGATCCGTTCATCCTGTACGGATTGTGCGCCGGAACGGACGCCGTTGAAGATTCAGGATGGAAACCCGAAACCGAAGAAGACAGATTCCGCACGGGCGTCATGATCGGCGCGGGAATCGGCGGTTTGACCTCTATTTCCGACAGCGCCGTTACCTTGAAAGAAGGCGGTCCCCGTAAAATCAGCCCGTTCTTTATCCCGTCGTGCCTGATTAACCTGATTTCTGGTCAGCTGTCGATCAAGTACGGATTTTACGGACCGAACCATTCCGTTGTTACGGCTTGTGCGACGGGGACTCATGCGATCGGAGACGCCGCCCGCCTGATTATGTGGGACGATGCCGACGTTATGGTCGCAGGCGGTGCCGAAGCCGCCGTCCATCCGCTGGCAATGGCCGGATTCGCTCAGGCTAAGGCCTTGTCCACCCATTATAACGATACGCCAGAAAAAGCTTCCCGTCCGTGGGATAAAGGTCATGACGGATTCGTTATGGGCGAAGGATCGGGCGTTGTTGTTTTGGAAGAATACGAACACGCCAAAAAACGCGGTGCAAAAATCTACGGCGAAATCATCGGTTACGGCTTGTCAGGCGACGGTTACCACGTTACGGCTCCGGCTCCGGACAGCCGCGGCTCAAAACATGCCATGAAAATGGCGCTGAAAAACGCAGGCATCAACCCCGAAGACATTGACTACATCAATGCTCACGGAACGTCGACTCCCGTCGGTGACGGTTTAGAAGCCAATGCCGTTAAAGCCATTTTCGGAAGCCATGCGTCAAAATTGGCTATGTCTTCCACGAAATCCAGCATCGGACACTTGTTAGGTGCCGCAGGCGCCGTCGAAGCCATCTTGTGCCTTAAGGCAATTCAAGACGGAATTCTGCCTCCGACGCTGAATCTGGAAGATCCCGTCGAAGAAGCCGAAGGGCTTGATTTGGTTCCTTTGAAAGCCAAAGAACGTAAATTAAAAACCGTTATGTCAAACTCGTTCGGTTTCGGCGGAACCAACGCTTCCGTCATCTTTAGAGCCGTTTGAGCAAAAAAATAATGGCAAAACGCCGCTTACTCATTACCCTTCTTCTGCTGTTGGCAATTTGTCTCAGCGGAGGAAGTGTATTCAGTTTTTATAATTTGCTCTACGAGCAAAATAACAAACTGGAACCGACCATTTTGCTGGTCGAAAAAGGCGTTTCCATGGGCGAAATCGCCGCCCAATTAAAAAAAGACGAACTGATCCGAAGCGTTTCGGTTTTTAAAGTCGCCGGACGTCTGTCCGGAAAGTCCACCAGCCTGAAAGCGGGCGAATACCGCATTCCGCCGCGTGCCAGCACCAAAATGATTTTAGATATTCTGGTGAACGGGCAAAACGTCGTGCGGCGCGTCACCGTCCCCGAAGGAAAAACAAGCGCGCAAATTTTTGAATTGCTGATGGAAACGCCGGGACTGGCCGGAGAATTGCCCGCTCCGCCGCCGAACGGAACTTTGTTACCCGAAACTTACACTTTCGGATACGGCGTTCCCAGAACGGTCATTTTGCAAAGAATGCAGGAAGCCATGCAAAAGACCATTGACGATTTATGGCCGTACCGCGATCCTGATCTGCCTTATACGACCAAAAACGAAGCGTTGACTTTGGCTTCCATCGTCGAAAAAGAAACATCCGTTCCCGAAGAACGCCCCCGTATCGCCGGCGTTTTTATCAACCGACTGAAGCGGGGAATGCGTCTGCAAACCGATCCGACCGTCATTTATGCGATAACGGACGGATCCATGGATTTGAAGCGTCGCCTGACGCATGCGGATTTAAGGGTCGATCATCCTTTTAATACCTATACGCGCAAAGGGCTTCCTCCCGCACCGATTTGCAATCCCGGCAGAGATTCCATCCAAGCCGTTCTGAACCCGATGAAAACGGACGAGATTTATTTTGTTGCCGACGGAACGGGCGGTCATACGTTTTCAAAAACGTTCAAGCAGCACAAACGCAATATCACCGCATGGAAACGGGCAAGACGCCAGAAACGTTTGGCGTTGCGGCGCCGTGCTGCCAAGAAAACAGCTGTTGCTCGCAAGAAAAACGTAAAAAAGCCGACCACACCGACCGTCAGTGCCCGTGCCGTGCGAGGCCCCATTGCCGCCGACGGAACGGTTACCATTGATGCCATTGACGAAGAAACCGCTATTGCCATTGATCCGTCCGAGGTTTCCGCCAATCTGATGGAAGACCTGATAAAAGACGATCCCGCAGAAAAGCCGGTTGACCCTGAAAAAGCGGCAAAAATGAAAACCAAACCCCAAAAAGCCGCGGCAAAGGCTAAAACAAAGACGCCTGCGCCAAAAGCTTCGCAAAAAAAGAAAAAAACAACGAAAAAAAGTAAATGACCCCTTGTTTCGGGAGAATAAAATGCGCCTTTTTTTGATGTTATGGCTTTTGTTTGCATTTCCGGCTTATGCCGATTTCGACTCGGGACTAAAAGCCTACAACGACGGAGATTACGAAACTGCCTTCAAAGAATGGCAAACGGCAGCCGATCAGGGAAATATCGAAGCTCAGAGGAATCTCGGGCATTTGTACCGTTGGGGCAAAGGCGTCCAACAGGATTTGACTCAGGCGGCGTTTTGGTATTACACGGCGGCCAAAGGCGGGTCGGATTCGGCTCAATACAATCTGGGGGTCATGTATTTGCGCGGCGAAGGCATTCCCCGCAATGAAGAAGAAGGCGTCTTGTGGTTGGAGCGCGCCGCCGAACAAAATAATCGGGAAGCGGTGGAACGTTTGGCTCATTTAAAGACGGAAACCGACTTTGAACTGCCGGCGGAAGAAGAATTGTTCCGTCCCGTGAAATCGGCTAAAAAAGGTGCTTTGCCGGGAAAAATGACGACCGTTTCCAAAAAAGAACCGCCTCTTTATGCGCATTTGGCGTCTTATTTTGATCAGGAAACGTTGGAAAAAGGGTGGAAGAAATTAAAGGCGGCTTATCCGGAATTGGCGAAGTTTAAGACTTTGGAAACGCGGGTTTCTTTGCAAAAAGGTCGGTATATCCGTCTGTATATCAAAGGGAAGCCCGAAGAAATTCGCAAAACGTGCGACAGTTTAAACGCCAAAAAGCAATATTGCCTGATCAGCTATCCGTAAGATTTTTTAAGGCTTGCAAAGGCTGTTTACGTGCTGTATATTTCAGCTTCCGTTTACTCCTTGCCGGCAAACGGACCGGCTATACCCAGACAGGCTTTCATGGGGAAGGCTTGCCGATGGGGGTTGAGACAATCCGTAAGGAGAATATTTATGGCTTTGTATGAAAGCGTGTTTATCGCACGCCAAGATATCGCCGCTTCACAGGTTGATGCTTTGATTGAACGCTTTGAAGGCGTCATCAATGCCAACGGCGGCAAAGTAACGAAAAAGGAAAACTGGGGCTTGAGAGCTCTGGCTTACCGTATGCACAAGAACCGCAAAGGTCACTATGTCCTGTTTAACATCGACGCTCCTGCACAGGCGTTGATCGAAATGGAACGCCAGATGCGTTTGGACGAAGACGTCATCCGTTACCTGTCCGTTCGCGTTGAAGAATTGGAAGAAGGCCCGTCCGCCATGTTGTCGAACAAAGGCAAAGAAATGAAAGGTCGTCCTTCCAAAAAATTTGACGATAAGTTTGATTCTGAAGAAGAAAGCGAGGAATTCTAATGGTTGCTGTAGCACGTCGTCCTTTTTTCCGTCGTCGCAAGGCTTGCCCGTTTGCGGCGAAGGATGCTCCGAAAATCGATTATAAAGACATCAAATTGTTGCAGCGTTTCATATCCGAACGCGGCAAAATCGTCCCCAGCCGCATTACCGCCGTTTCCGCAAAGAAACAGCGCGAATTGGCAAAGGCTATCAAACGTGCCCGTTTCTTGGGCTTGTTGCCTTATGTTGTGGACTGATCCCTTTTTGATCGTCAAAGAAGAGACTTAGGAGAAATAATATGGAAGTCATTTTACTGGAGCGCATCGAAAAGCTCGGTCAAATGGGCGATATCGTCAAGGTAAAACCCGGATTTGCCCGTAACTATTTGTTGCCGCAAGCCAAGGCTCTGCGTTCCAACAAGCAGAATCTGGCCATCTTTGAAGCCCAGAAAGTCCAGTTGGAAGCCGCAAACCTGAAACGCAAACAGGAAGCCGAACAAATCGCCGAAAAAATGGCCGATTTGAAATTGGTTATCGTTCGTCAGGCCGCCGAAACCGGACAGCTGTACGGTTCCGTTACGGGTCGTGACGTTCGTGACGCCGTCCGCGAAGCCGGATTTAACATTGAACGCCGTCAGGTCATGTTAGACCAGCCGTTCAAAGAAATCGGCATGTATGATGTTCGCATCGTTTTGCATCCGGACGTCAGCCAGACGATCGGCGTAACGGTTGCCCGTTCTCAGGAAGAAGCAGAACGCAACGCGAAAATGGCTGAAAAAGCCGCTGCCAAAGCTGCAGCTGCCGAAACAGCCCCCGTTGAAGAAGCGGCTGCCGTTTAAGATAAACGGTCAAAAAAATTCAGGCGGGAGTGTTTGACTCACTCCCGCCTTTTTTTTATGATGGCGCAAATTAAAATTTCGGGATTGAAAACATGGACGATTCTGACGTAACGGCCGTACGTGTGCCGCCTCAAAACATTGAAGCCGAACAGGCTTTGTTGGGCGCGATTCTTACGAACAATCACGCTTTGGAAAAAGTGTCGGAAATTCTGCGCCCTTTCCATTTCGCAAGCCCCGTCCATGCCAAAATCTATGAAGCCGTCATGGTTTTGCATTCGCGCGGACATTTGGCAGATCCCGTTACTTTGCGCGGATATTTGTCGTCCGAAGGCATTCTGGACGAAGTCGGAGGTATCAAATACCTGATGGATTTGGCCGGTGCCGCCGTAACCATCATTAACGCCGAAGATTATGCAAGGTTGATTTTTGACCGCTATCTGCGCCGCCAGCTGATTGCTTTGGGAAATGACATCGTCAATGACGCTTATGCCGTTTCTTTGGACGAAGATGCCTCAAAGCAAATGGAAATTGCGGAAAAAAAGCTCTACGAGCTGGGAACGGAAGGTCAGCTTGAAGGCGGACCGAAACCCTTTGTCGAACCGTTGACCGAAGTCATTCAACAAGTCGCCGAAGCTAAAAAAAATCCGGACGGCATCGCCGGCGTTACAACGGGATTTCGCGATTTGGATACGGTCATGGGCGGTTTGCACCGTTCGGATTTGATTATTTTGGCAGGGCGACCCGCCATGGGAAAAACGGCTTTTGCAACGTGTCTGGCTTTTAATTCGGCTCGCCACTTTCTCGAAAAAGCAGAACCGGGAAAAGAAAAAAAAGGCGTCGCGTTCTTTTCTTTGGAAATGTCGGCTTCTCAGCTGGCTGCCCGTATTTTAGCAACGGAAACACAAACGTCTTCTCATAACTTGAGAAACGGAAAAATCACAACCGACGAATTTCGCCGAATCGTCGGATTCGCTTCAGAATTGGAAAAAGTCCCCCTCTATGTCGACGATTCCCCCGGATTGACCGTCAGCGCCATACATAACCGCGCCAGACGGTTAAAACGCGAAAAAGGCTTGGGGCTGATTGTTATTGACTATTTACAGTTAATCGACGATTCAGATACACGGCATCAGGAAAACCGCGTTCAATCTTTGTCCGAAATTACGCGACGGTTAAAAATCATGGCCAAAGAGCTTGACGTTCCCGTCGTCGTATTGTCCCAATTAAGCCGTCAGGTCGAACAACGCGAAGATAAACGCCCCTTGTTGTCCGATTTGCGTGAATCCGGATCTATCGAACAAGACGCCGACATCGTAATGTTTATTTTCCGCGAAATTTATTATCTGGAAAAAGAACAACCTATTCCCCGTCAAGGTGAAACGGACGAAAAATTTAACGCCCGCGTCCTGAAATGGGAAGACCACAAGCTTGCCGTCCAGAAAAAAGCCGAGCTGATAATCGCAAAACAGCGCCACGGACCGACCGCGAACATTCCTCTGTTCTTTGAAAGCGAATTTACGCGTTTCGGAAACTGGGCGGAACCGGCCGATTTGAATACTCCTGCGGGCTAAATCAGCGTCGCCATAAACGATAAAAGTTCCTGACGATTCGGGCGCGCATTTTTTGAAAGCCAGTATTCTTTTACGCAGGCTAAAATTTCTCCCGCCCGTTTGCCCGTAACGCCGGCGGCAATAACGTCTGATCCCGAAAAACAAAACGGCGGAATCTTTATGTCTTTTATTTTTTTGCCGACGGAAAGCCAACGGGCATCGTTTGTAACCGCCGCCGCAAGAAAAGCCGCCGTTTCCGCATCTTTTTCAAAGCGTTCTTTAAACCGCAACAGCCCGTTTTCCGAAAACGCCGCACAAGAAGAATAAACGTCCTCTTTGCCCGTTTTTAACAAAAAACCCGCATCTTTTTTTGAAAGCTTCCAACGTTTGGAAAATTCATTTCTTGTTGTTTCCCGAAACGGCAACAACGCCGAAAAACGCCACATTACCGAAGCCGAAGGGCAATATTGCGTAAAACGTTCCAAAGCATCCGTGTTCGGAGAAACGGGGAAAAAAAATTCGGAATACCCGCAATCGACGGCGGTTTTCAAGCCCGAAGCCGCCCGATTTGAAGAAACAAGCGCAAAAAATTCCCCCCTTAAACGGTCGGTCGAAAGCTTTTTAACTCCTTCGATACTTTCGCGGCACGCTTTCAGCGTTTCTTTGTCGGGCGGACGCTTTGCGTAGCGGGCATAAAACCGAAAAAACCTTAAAACCCTGAGATAATCTTCCCGTATCCTTGCCGACGGGTCGCCGATAAAGCGGACGATACCGGCTTTTAAATCGTCAATACCCCCGAAAAAGTCAAACACGTTACCTTGAAAATCCGCATACAGCGCATTTATCGTCAAATCGCGGCGGGAAGCGTCTTCCTTCCAGTCTTTTGAAAAAGCGACAACCGCATGGCGTCCGTCGGTGGCAATATCTTTGCGCAACGTCGTGATTTCGGCTTTTTTTAAATCCTTGCCGTTGATCAGTACCGTCAAAGTTCCGTGTTCTATGCCCGTCGGAATAATGCGGAAATGCGGTTCAAGACGTTCTTTGACTTCGGCGGGCAAAAGCGGCGTTGCCAAATCCGTATCGTTCGGCGTTGCCCCCAACAACGTATCGCGAACGCAACCGCCGACGAAACGTACCTGATCATCCAAAAGACAAAAAAGATGTTTCAATTCTTTTGATTCCGCCCAAAACGGCGCTTGAATCTTCATTTTCGGACGCTTTCAAAGTGAGCGGGCGTCAATACGCCGTTTTCAAAATGCGCCGGTACATAAGAACTGAACGCAGGAAAGCGCCCCGCCGACGAAAATGCCGAAAGCGTCAATACCGCAAGGGCAACCCCCGAAACCAAAAGCTTTTCGTATGGCGGACGTTTCAAAGAGCGTTTTTTGATTTTTCGGTTTAAAATCCACACGCCCCAAGGAACAAATAACGGCACAACAAAACAAATCATAAATCTAAACATACCGTCCTCAGCCGTGTTTTGAACTCTTCAAGAATACCTGCCGTAATTCCCCAAATACAATATTTTTCGTAAGTTACGGAGTTTGTTTCCAATTTTTGTCCGTTGCTTTCCGTAAATTCGCGAACAGACCAGTTTCTGTCGTCGCAAAGGTAATCCAGCGGCACTTCAAAAATTTCTTCCACTTCCGAAGGTTGAGGCGAAAACTCATACGGCGCGAAAAGTCGGGCAACAACGGGAACAATCCGATACCCCGTCAAAGTAACATACGGCGGCAGACAACATAAAATTTTGGCATTTTGCCGTTTTAAAGAAATTTCTTCGATCGTTTCCCGCAGCGCCGTATCGCAAAATGATTTGTCTTCGGGTTCTTTGTGACCTCCGGGAAAAGAAATCTGACCTGCGTGTTCAACCAGATTTCGCGCACGTCTGGTAAATAAAAGACTGACCTTTCCGTCGCGCTCCAACATGGGAATTAAGACTGCGGCATCCGTCTTGCCTTTAACGGAACCCGCAAAAAAACAAGACGAACAAAAAGGCTCGCAAAGCCGTTTTTCCAAAAAAGCCATATCAAACACTTGAGCCCCGCCTCCGTTGGTTTTATCCTACCTTGCATCCGGATAAAAAAGAAGTCCTATAATGATAACGCTTTATCCCTGTCAAAACACCGAAGAAGATGCCGAAACCGCTTTTTTATGGCGAAACGACCCTCAAACCGTCGCCGCCGCGTATTATCCGCGACCGAAATCCCGCGATTCTTTCTTTATGGAATTCAGAGAATGTTATTTTTTAAATCCCGATCTTCCTCCGCTGTTCATCTTAAACGACGGCTTGCCCGCCGGATTTATGCGCTTTGAAGTCATCGAACTGCCAGATTTGATCGGAAAAAACGTTGTGGAACTGATGATTAACATTGCTCCGCAATGGCGGAAAAAAGGCGTCGGAAGCGCTGCTTTGAGTGCCTTGAAACCTTTAATGAAATCAAAGAACGTTCATGTCTTGAGCGCCGATGTCCGAAAAGAAAACATCGCGTCACGCCGTCTGTTCGAAAAAAACGGCTTTGCCCTAAGCGGCGAACGCGAAGAATTCATTAAAAAAATTAACGAAAAATGCCAAATTCTTTGCTATCGTTATCTTTTATAGAGATTTTTTAATTTTTTTCATCAATACTGAAAAAAACAAGCACAGGAAAAATAATGGGTACCGCAACATACTTTCTGTTCCTTTTCGGCGTTTTTATCGCCGGCATGGTTGTGATGACGGCTTATTACCTTTTTTCGGAACGCCGCGAATTTATGGAAATCTCCGATCAGCCGTTCCGGTGCCGATTGAATAAAGCCGGTGCTATCCAAAGCCTGTTTTTGATTCTGGCTTGCGTTTTGTTCTGTTTTCTTTGTCCCGACAAAGAATGGATTAAAAACAATCAAATGTATTTCGTGTGCGCTTTGTTCGCAGGGTTCGGGTTGATCGGACTCGTCCCTTTAAAAAACAAAGCCTGTCATGTTGGTGTTGCGTTTCTTCAAATCGCGGGAATTGCCGCAGCCTTGCTTTTGTTGCCCGAAAATTCGTTCTTTTTCAATTTTGATATCCCGAAATGGCTCGACAAAGTTTGTGCAGGAGCTTTGTGGTTCGCTGTTTTGCGGTTGCTGATGCGAATGGATAAGCTGGATTCCTTTACGGCCGTACAAGGAACGTCCGTCGGATTGGCTTGTGCCGCCGCTTTGTTCGTAACGATCCCCCTGTCTGCCGTTTTTTTCCAGTTTGCCGGCATCTTGTTTGCCGTCAGCGCCGTCTTATGCATCTTTTTTGCTTTGGGTTCCGAAATCCCGTCATCACCCGTTTTCAAAAACGTTTTTGCGTTTGCCGTCAGTTGGGCGGCTTTTTACATGGCGTCACAAGGTCGCTGGGGAAACGGCGCTTTGTTGCTGGCGTATCCGTTAGCCGAAGCCGTCATCTTTGCCTGCAGAAGCATTAAAGGCGCCCTGTTAAAAGAAAAACCGCTCTTCCTGTTTGAAAGCCTGCAAAACAGAAATTTTCCCGATTGGTACATCATACGTTACGTTTTCAGACGGAATTTGTTGCTTGACGGTTTGTTCTTGTTGTCTTTAATGGCGCAAAAACAATATCAGCCCGTCATCTTGGCAGGATTGTTCATGCTGGATTACTATCTGCGCGCCGTTTCGCCCAAACGCGACGATTCAATAAAAAGCTTGTTTAAAAATATGACCAAAGACGCCAAAAAAAGCTTTAAAGAAACAAATAAGGCTTTCTCCGACTTAAAAGAAATGTACAAAAATAAATCGGAAAACAAACAAGGCAAATCCGATGATAAATGAAGAAACGCTGACCCGGCACATCGCCGTTGAAATTTTTTCTGCCGTTTTGCGCAACGCAAAAGGATTGGAAGAAGAATTCGCCGCAAAAATGGCGGAACAAGACAAAAAACATCCTTTGGAAACCCGAGACAGGACTTTCATCCGTCTGCTGGTTACGACAACGCTGCGGCGTTTGGGGCAAATCGATAATATTCTCGCCAGATATTTGAAAAAACCCCTGCCCGAAAGAGCGGCTTATGTCTTGGATGCGCTGCGTCTGTCAACGGCTCAGCTGGTTTTTTTAAACACGCCTCCCCATGCGGCGGTCTCGACCGGCGTTTCTTTGGTAAAATCTTGGGGAATCGGCGGATTCGCAGGCCTTGCCAATGCCGTCCTGCGCCGTATTTCAACCGAAGGAAAAGAAATAGCCGCTGCGCAAAATGCGCCTGAAATGAATATTCCTTCTTGGCTGTTGCGCGTTTGGGAAAAAACTTTCGGCAAAAAAACGGCATATCTGATCGCCGAAGCAGGATTACAAGAAGCTCCGTTGGATTTTTCGGTCAAGCAAGATCCCGAAAAATGGGCGGAAAAACTGGAAGCAACCGTTATGCCGACGGGGACTCTCAGACGGGCAAAGTCGGCTTCCGTTCCTTCTTTGCCGGGATTTGAAAACGGTGAATGGTGGGTGCAGGATTTGTCCGCCGCGTTGCCCGCAAAACTGCTTAAAGACATTGAAGATAAACGTGTCATTGATATTTGTGCCGCTCCCGGCGGGAAAACCGCTCAGCTGGTCATGGCCGGTGCCGAAGTTACGGCGTTGGATATTTCGGCAAACCGACTGAAACGGCTGACGGACAACATGAACCGTTTAAAAATGTCCGTCGAAATCATTACGGCGGACGCACGAAAATGGTGGGCGGAAGAAGGCGGCGTTTCCGAACGGTTTGACGCCGTACTTTTGGATGCCCCCTGCTCGGCAACGGGAACGTTGCGACGCCATCCCGACGTCGTTTGGCACAGAACTCCCGAAGATATTCTGCGCCTGAACAAAGCTCAAAAAGAATTGTTGGTAACGGCGCTGGATATGTTGGATGACGGCGGAGAATTGGTCTATTGCGTTTGTTCGCTTTTGCCGTCTGAAGGCGTCAGAATCATTGATGCCGCCGTCGAAAAAGGGTTGGCCGAACGCATCCCCGTCACAAAAGACGAAGTCCCCGACTTTATGATTACGCCAAAAGGCGATTTGTGCGTTTTGCCGTTCTTTTACAAAGAATCGGGCGGATGCGACGGATTTTATGCCGCACGATTGCGAAAAAAAGGCGCTTAAACCATGAATACCGTGCTTTATCCCTTTATCGAAGAAACTTTTTGCGAAGAAACCGAAGGCGCCGTTACCGAAATTTGCAAGCTCGGACATTCGGGAATCGTCAATCCGATGTTCATCGTCAACAGGCACGGCAGAATTACGGATTTGTTCAAACGCGAAAGAGTATCTTTTTTTGAACTGGGGATTAAACGTTTGGTCGGCACAAATGATTTTTATTTGAAAACTTTGTTCCGCCTGTTTTCTTCCAGCATGCCTTTGTTTATTTTTTTGCGGACGCATCAAATCAATGCCGTCCATTTTCATGACGCGTCTTCCGCTTTGTCGTGGGCAAGCGCCGTCAAAATGTACCGCATTCCTTTCATCGTGTCCCTTCAGACACCCGAAAAGTATTCCAGATATGCTCTGTTGACCCTGAAAGACGCTGCCCGCCTGACGTGTCCGACGCAAACGGTCAAAGATTTTCTGCCTTCCGTCATTCGCGATCGGGTTAAAATCATGCCGACCATGGAAAGCGTGCCTTTCGTTAATGAAAAACAGGCTTTGAAAATCAGAAAAGACTTCTTTAAAAAGGAACGCCTTGATGAAGATACCGTCATTTTGGCGGCAGAAACGGGTGAAAATCTGTCCCATATCGAACAATTCGCCCGCGCGTTGAGCGAAAAAACAGGGCATAAGGTCTTGATTTTTATTAACAGAGCCGGTGAAAATACTGAAAATTTGCGCTTTGTGGAAAAAGATTTTTCCGATATTTTCCCTCTTTGCCGCGCTTTTGCGGGGTTAAAGCCCATGTGCATGAATTCTGCGACGTCTTATCGGGCGATGCTGTCCGGATTGCCTGTTTTCGCGTTGGCGGAAGGGGCTTATCCCGAATTTATTTTTGAAAACGAAACGGGATTTTTAATGCGGACGTTCAAACCCGAAGAACAAGCCGAAATCGTTGCTCAAAAGCTTGCCGATGCCGAACAAATATCCAAAACGGGCAAACAGGCAAAAGAAAGCATGGACATTATGTTTAAAAACACCGAAACGCTGTGGAAAAGCATGTTTGCGGAGCTGTGGGCTTCGCGCAAAGGGTTTTCCAAAAAATAGAAAGGAAATCAGACGTGAAAAAGATTTTTTTATCGCTTTTGCTGACGTTTTGCGCCGTTCCCGCGTTTGCTCAAGGCAATCCGGCGATGCTGAACCCGAAACAGGTCAAGCAAATCGGCGTTTTTGACGATTGGACGGCTTATATTTACGAAACGAAAAAGGAAAAAGTCTGTTACGTTGCATCCATGCCGTTTAAATCGGCAGGAGAATATACCCGCCGCGGCGACGTGTTTTTGATGGTTTCCCACCGCCCCAAAGAAGATTTGTTCGATGTCCTGACCGTCGTTGCCGGATATATGTATATGCCCAGATCCGAAGCCGTCTTTCGCGTCGGAACTTTAAAAGCCAATCTCTTTACGCATCAAGACACCGCTTGGGCAAAAAATTTGCGCACCGACAGCGAAATCGCCGAACAAATGCATAAAGGCGTACGGGCAACCTTAAGAGGAACCAGCATTGAAAACGTTGAAACTTACGACACGTTTTCTTTAAAAGGCTTTAACAACGCCATGGATGCCATCAACCGCCTGTGCCGCACGAAACAAACAGAACCCAAAAACTAAAAGTCCCTTAAAACCCTGTTTTCCCGAAAAGGGTTTTGTATCGTTCAAAAGAAAGTGCTATGCTTCAAGTTAAGAAAAACAATCAGAGGCCTTTTATGATGACAGATACTCCTCCCGTTGATCCGGTTCGCCAGGAATTCATCGATATGTACGAGGAAACCCTCGTCGACGCCATGGAAGCCAAAAATAACGATATCTCCGAAGACGAAGAACGAAATTTGCGTATCGATGCCATGGTTGACGTCGCCATGCGCGTCCGCAAAGATTTGGATCCTTTGCTGGCAAACAAGCTTAAATCCCTTGAAAACCTGAAAGACTACAAACAATACCTGCTTTCGGAATTCAAGCTGTTGGGATTTGTGCCGCGTCATGATTCGGCTCATGTCTTTGCCGAATACCTGTTGATGTCGATTATGGACGAATTCGAAGCCGAAGATATTATCGATTTTTCTTATTTGGGCGACGAATTAAACAGCGCTTATGCTTCGGCTCCCGACGATTATAAAGGGACTTTGCGCGAATTGCGCCGCATTTTCCCGTGGGGAAACTTAATTGATTAAATCAGGTTTTTAAAATTAAAAAGGGGCTTTCTTAAGCCCCTTTTTTCGGCAACCGTGTCAAAACGACATCGGCAATAAACGACGGCATTGCCCCCGTCAACCATGACGCAAAAGCCAGCGGAAACGGAAACGTAATGCGCCCTTTGTTTTTTGAAAGCCCCTTGGCGATAATCTTTGCCGCTTTGTCCGCCTGCATAAAAAAAGGCATCGGAAATTTGTTTTTTTCGGTAATACGGGACGCCACAAATCCGGGACAGACGACATTCACCTCGATTCCTTCGGGTGCCAGCCAGCCCCGTAAAGCCTCTCCCCATGCGCGTACGGCGTTTTTGCTGCCCGAGTATGCCGGCGCCGACGGCAAGCCTCTGTAGCCCGCCAAAGAGCTGATTACGGCGATTTGTCCGGACTTTCTTAAACGAAGCTTTTGCATGGCGGGAAGAACCGTGTTTAAAACACCGCCGACGTTCACTGAAAAAATTTGCCGCGTTTGAGCTTCGGTTTCGCCTTCGGGACCGCCGGGCCCCGCAGAAACACCCGCATTCGCGATAACCAAATCCAACGGCGCAATTTCGTCGCTGTCAAAAATCCAGTCGCGCATCGATGCTTCGTCCGTTACATCTAAAACTTTCGCATAAACCGAAGCCCCTTTTTGACGGCACCGTTCCTCCACCGCATTCAATCGTTCTTCGTTGCGCGCACATAAAAACATCGTTCGTCCCGCTTCGGCGTAAAATAATGACAACGCTTCGCCGATGCCGCTTGACGCTCCCGTAATTAAAATATTTTTCGGATTCTTCATTTTTTGTTTCCCTGTTTGAATCGGTTTTATGTAAGGTAAGTCAATCAACAGGCTAAATAAAGGGGCTTTTCATGGAAAGTATGACGGGATTCGGCTCTGCCAGTGCAGAAAACGGAATTTCATGGACATGGACACTCAGAAGCGTGAACGGAAAAACCATGGATGTCCGCGTACGATTGCCTTCGGGATATGATTTTTTGGAACAATCGCTGCGCGAAGCATTGCGCAAAAATTTTGTACGCGGCAGTTTTACCGCGTCTTTGGACGTGTCGGAAGATAACGAAAAATCTTCTTCTTTCGTGATTAACGAAGATTTATTGAAAAAATTGTGCCGTCTGGCCACCGAATATCAAGACACTTATCCGCATTTGCGCCCTGCTTCCATTGACGGACTGATGAACGTTCGCGGCGTCGTCGAAAGCGCTCAAGACCCGAAAGACGCTTTGGAAAAACGCAAAGAAGCTTTGATTGCTTCTTTGGAAGAAGCCGTCAAAGCCTTAAAGGCTTCGCGTCGTGCCGAAGGCCTTAAAATGGAGGCTCCGCTGACCGACCAAATCGATAAAATCGAAGAGCTGGTCAAAAAAGCGCAAAGCTTGGCAGGCGTTCAGCCCGAACGAATCAAAAATGCTTTAAAAGAACGCTTTGAGGCTTTAAAAGAAAGCGTTTCCGACGTTTCGGAAGACCGCTTTTTACAGGAAGTTTCCGTCCTGATGTTGCGTGCCGACGTGCGCGAAGAACTTGACAGGCTGGAAGCTCATGTCAAAACGGCGCGCGAGCTGTTGTTGGAAAACGGAGCGGTCGGCAAAAAAATAGATTTTTTATGTCAGGAATTTAACCGCGAAACCAATACGCTTTGTTCAAAATCTTCGGACATAGAATTGACGCGTATCGGAATGGCGTTAAAATCCGTAATCGACCAGTTTAGGGAACAAATTCAAAATATCGAATAAAGGAACATGCCATGAGCTCGTCTTTGCATATCAAACGTCGCGGTTTTATGTTGGTTTTGTCTTCGCCTTCGGGAGCCGGAAAAACGGCGATTTCCCGCCGTATTTTAAGTACGGAACCCGATATGTCTTTGTCGATTTCCGTAACGACCCGCCCGCCGCGCCCCGGAGAAGTGAACGGTCGTGATTATTTCTTTGTCGATGTCCCGACGTTTGAAGGCATGGTGCAACGCAACGAATTTCTTGAGCACGCGAAATTCTGCGACAACTATTACGGCACGCCGAAAGAACCCGTCCGCAAGGCTTTGGAAGAAGGCAAAGACATTCTGTTTGACATTGATTGGCAAGGCACGCAGCAAATTGCGGAAAACGCCCGCGAAGATCTGGTCAGCGTGTTTATCCTGCCTCCGTCGATTGAAGAGTTGGAACGCCGTCTGTTTTCCCGAGCTCAGGACACCGAAGAAGTCGTTCGCCGCAGAATGTCGATTGCCGCGGCGGAAATGAGCCATTGGAACGAATACGATTATGTTATCGTCAACGTCGATTTTGAAGAAAGCGTTCAAAACGTCATGTCAATCATTCAGGCGGAACGTTTAAAACGCGGTCGTCAGGTCGGGTTGGCGGGTTTTGTCAATTCCATGCGGGCTGCCGAAGAAGAAAAATAAGAAAAATCCCCGTTTTTCGGGGATTTTTTATACCTGAATTCCGTTGACAAGCGCTTTTTTTTAGACAAAAATATTCTATATTTCTTAAATTCAGGGAGAAAATAATGTCTGAAAAAATGCCCGCATGGGATTTAAACGACTTGTATCCCGGTATGGATTCGCCGGAATTAAAAAAAGATATCGCCGCCGTCAGCGCCGGCGCTTTGAAATTTGAAACCCGCTATAAAGGAAAATTAGCCGAATCTTCGCCCGACGAATTCGGAAATTCCATTGAAGAATATGAAAAATTGGATGAAACGCTGAGTCGTTTGTATGCTTATTCTTATCTGCTGCATTCAACAAACTTGAACGATCCGAAAATTTCAACGTTCTATCAGAACATTCGGGAAAAATCGAACGACGTTTCCAATAAAATGCTGTTCTTTGAACTGGAGCTGAACACCATGAGCGAAGAACAGGTTCAGGAAAAAATGGTGTCACCCAAAGCCAAAAACTATGAACCGTGGATTAAAAACGTCCGTGCCGCCCGCGATCACATGCTTTCCGAAGACTTGGAAAAAATGCTGCACGAAAAGTACGTCGTCGGTGCCGCCGCTTGGAACAGGCTTTTTGAAGAAACGATGGCTTCTTTGCGTTTTAACATCGGCGGAAAAATGGTTACGGAACCCGAAGCAACGAATATTATTTCCTTTTCGCCGGACGCAAAAACCCGCCATGAAGCCGGCGCCGAAGTCGATCGCGTCATGAAAAAAAATATGCCGATCTTTTCTTTGATTACCAACACGCTTGCCAAAGACAAACAAATCGAAGACGAATGGCGCGGCTATAAACGCCCCGTTTCCGCCCGAAATATCGAAAATCAGGTCGAAGACGAAGTCGTTGACGCTTTGGTTGATACGGTCGTCGCCAACCATCCGGACGTTTCCCACCGCTTTTACAAAATGAAAGCTGACTGGCTGGGCGTCGATAAATTGGAATACTGGGACAGAAATGCTCCGATTCCCGGATTGCCCGAGAAACAATATTCTTGGGAAGATGCCAAAAACATCGTTTTGTCCGCTTATAACGAATTTTCGCCCGAAATGGCAAAAATCGGCAAAAAATTCTTTGATAACAACTGGATCGACGTTGCTCCGAAAGAAGGAAAAATGGGCGGCGCTTATGCTCATCCGACCGTTCCTTCAGCCCATCCCTACTTGATGTTAAACTTTATGGGAAAAGCCGACGACGTCATGGCGCTGGCGCATGAATTGGGACACGGCGTGCATCAGTATTTGGCAAGGTCTCAGGGAATATTAAAGTCCCATACGCCGATTACTTTGGCGGAAACGGCTTCCATCTTCGGAGAAATGGTAACCTTCCAATACATGCTCAAGCATGAAAAAGACCCCAAACAGCGCTTTGCCCTGTTGGCGGAAAAAACCGGAAGCATGCTGAATTCGACGGTTCGCCAGATTGCGTTCCACCGCTTTGAAACAAAAGTCCATACGGAACGCCGCGAACAAGGCGAAGTCGCTCCCGAACGGCTGGATAAAATCTGGACCGAAGTCCAAAGCGACGCTTTGGGACCTGCCGTTAAAAACGACGAACGTTCCAGCTCTTCCTGGGCAACGATTCCTCACCTGATTCGTACGCCGTTCTATGTCTACGGATATGCGTTCGGCGATTGTCTGGTCAACTCTTTGTACAGCGTCCATCAGGAAGGAAAAGTCGAAGATTTTCCCAAAAAGTACTTGGAAATGCTTTCCAAAGGCGGTTCCGAACGTCATCAACAAATGTTAAAGCCGTTCGGATTGGATGCTTCAAAGCCCGATTTTTGGCAAAAAGGCATGAACGTCATCAAAGGCTTTGTCGACCAACTGGAAGTCTTGACGGACGAACTGGGCATGAACAAAAACAAAGCCAAGCAAGCCGACAATAAACAGGCGGCTCCGGTTCAGAGCGGTATGGTTAAAAAAGTCACCGGCTTAAAATCCAGATAAGCTTAATCAAAAATAAAAGGCGGAGATTGTATCTCCGCCTTTTTTCTGTTTTTTGTCAAAAATTTCTGATAAAATGCTCTTGATGTTCTAAAGAGGACGGCTATGGAAGAAGAAAACAAGACCTGTAAAATCACATTGTATCTGGATACGCCGAAACCTTTGTTGCGCCCGTTCAAAGACCCGACAAAACACAATCAGCTGGAAAGTCTTTTCATAAACCATTGCCCGGATGTCGTTGCCATTACGGGACATGCTTTTATCGGTCTGACCAACGAAAAAGGCGTTGAAGAACGCTGGGGATATTCCGGCAGCTCTCTTTCCCCTTTTAAAGCCATTAACGGCACAAAAGGCGTTTTTGATCTCCACGAACCCGAAATTCCCTATAACGAAGCCATCATATGGAATATTTCGCCAGAACAGTTCAATGCTGCTCAAAATGCCGTTAATGCTCTGAAAGAAAATCCGGGAACCTATAAATTATTCAAAAACAACTGTGCAACAACCGCTCTTTCCATTCTTAAAGCCGCAAATGTCGAAGATTTGCCTTCCGATAAACTGGGATTAACCCCTTACGGATTGGTTTTAAAAAAGCGCTGGATGCTGGCAAAACGGCGGTTGGAAGTCGCTCGCTTTAAAGCCAAAAATTTCATTAATTCCTTGTTCGGCAAGAAAAAAATTCCTCAAACGGCTTTGCTGGAATCCTTACGTTCCAAACCGTTGCCGGTTCCCATCAACAACGCCATGAAAGCGTTTCGCCAAAACAGGGCAAAATCGGAAACTAAGCCCATTGACGTTACGAAAGTATTGGCTTCCGTTTCAAATATACGATCCTGATACGGCGTCTCAAAATATTTTAAGCACCCTTTCGGGTGCTTTTTTATAGCTTTATTTAGGAATTTTCGGCGGCGGAACAGGTCCCGTATGCGGCAATTTCGGTATTTTTACCCGAACGACTCCGGGCATTTTCGGAACTTTGACTTTCATGACACCGGCGGGAACTTTTATCTTTTTCATCATCGGGGGCGCAGGAACGGGATTTTCTTCCTCAGCCGGCGACGATTCGGAAAAATCTATCGGCATTTCTTCCGGAATCTGAGGCGGCGGAACCGCAGAAGCATAAATATCCGTATCGTCTTCGGGCGGTAAAGCAGGCTCTTCATCGTCCAAAGGCGGCTCTTCAACGGGGATTTCCGGAATTTCCGCCGCTTCTTCGGAAAACGCATTATTTTCGGACGGCAGAATCTCATCATCCAAAGGCGGTTCTTCATCCTCTAAAGGCGGTTCGGAATTCGATTGAGAATCTTTGGACTGAGAGGATTCGTCTTCATCGTACAAATCGTCCAAAGAAACACCGTGAGGCACTGTTCCTCCCTGTTTGGGCAAATCTTCTTCGTCATCGTCCAACGGTACGTCATCGTCAATATATTCGTGTTTTTCGGGCGCGTTTTCCAATGCCGGCACGCCGGCTCCCTCGCGCAACGGAGGCGCCGCCACCGCCGCCGAAACAGGCGTAAAGTAATATAACGGTTCTTCCTGAGTCTTTAAAATTTCTTCATCCGACGGCGGAACCGTATTTTTATCCGCTCCGTTTTCATTGCGTATAATAACTCTGTTCCTGCCGTTTTCTTTCGCAACATACAAAGCTTCGTCCGCCATCTTCAGCATTTCTTCAATATTGTCGGTAACCGTCGATGAAACCAACCCTATGCTGACCGTAAAACGAACATCTTCGTTTTGTTCGTTTTTCACAACGATTTTAGAAATTTTAATACGCAGGCGCTCTGCAACCTTGTGAGCGTTTTCCAAAGAAATTTCAGGCAATAAAATAACAAATTCCTCACCGCCGAAACGCGCAACTATGTCCGATTCGCGTAACGTCATGCGGCAACAATTCGCCAATGCCTGCAAAACCAAATCACCTACGGCATGACCGTGCGTGTCGTTAACGTTCTTAAAGTGATCCGCATCTATCATAAACAGGCAGAACGGGTGATGATAACGGCGCGAACGTTGGACTTCCTTGGTCGCCAGTTCTTCAAATTGGCGGCGGTTATAGCAATTCGTCAGCGGATCGCGCGTCGCCTGATCAAACAGCTTCATTTCTTTTTTCTTGCGTCCCGTAATGTCTTGGAACGCCATGTAAAGCGCTATTTCGTATTCAAAATCAATTACGCGTGCCGACAATAACAGCCAAAACGGTTCGCCCTTTCGCGGTTTGACCAGAATTTCAAAATCGTCAACAACGGGCTTTTTTTCCAGCTTTGCCAAAAGCTCGCGCCGACTGGACGGATCGGCAAGATAGTCAACCGTCTTGAAATTCCCCGGATGCTTCACGTCCAATCCGAACAAACTTCCCGCTTTGTCGTTAATCAGCATCAGCTGATCGTCTTTTAACCGCGAAATAATAATAGGAAACGGTGATTTTTGAATCATCAGACGCAAACGTTCTTTGCTTTCTTCGGCTTCCTGAACCAAATCGTCAAAACGGTGCGCCAACAAATTGTTCGAAATCAATATTAATCCGCACATCACGCCGATATATAAAAACGTTTCAAACAACGGAGAAATTAAATTTCTTCCCCAAGCGACCAAATCCAGCAAATTAAACAGAGCTATGAAAATAAAAAGCCAGCCCGTAATCACAAAGCCCAAGGAGTTTCTTAAAGATTTTTTATTCCACAGCGCCGCGGCCAAAGCTCCGTAACCCAAAGTCGAAACCGCCATGGAAACGTTTAACAGGCTTCCGTCGCGCAAGATTATAACGACGTACCAGCTCCAAACCCCTGCCAGAACGCCCGCCGCCATTAACAAAAGATTGTTTATTTTCTTCACGCCCTTTATGCAAAGCGCGCCCGTCACAAAGCAAACCGCAGAAAGCAATCGCAAAAAAAGCGTTACAAAATAATATGCCCCTTCTTCAAAAACGGGAATCAGCCAAATAAACGCTTTTGCAACCAAAACGCAGACAAATCCGTAAAAAACGGCTTGAATCCCTTTTGAAAAATCCGCCTGATCCTTCAAATACCGCAATGCCAACAATATGCCGACAATGCTAAACAAAATCGGAACCAAACCTGCGGATGAATTTAAAGCCGTTCCCATACGTAAAAAAACTCCTCTTAAAATTTATTCTATAGTATAATGCGTTTGCAGAGCAAAGACGATTTTGTCATAACTTCAAAAAAAACGTTATATCGAGGTCTGTTATGGTACAGGACGCATTGATGGAAAACGACGGCGTTTCCGAAACCTTGGATGAAATGGAAGAAATTTCACGAAACGAAAAAAAATTCGAAAAACGCCGTTTGCGTCCTTTGGCCAGCTTTTTGGATTTCGACGTGTCCCACAGACCGACACAGGCTCAAGACAGAATTTCTAAAAAAAGAGTCTATTTCGGCATTTTTTTGGGAATCTTGTTGATTGTTCTGGGATTGATGTCAAACGTTTCTTCCGAAGCCGATCCCCTGTTCGCAAAAAGTCAGAAAGTTACTCTCTCCGATAATATTTTCAGCGCTTCATGGCTGTTTGTCGGCTTGGGCATTTTTATTATCGCAACCCGTCTGTTGCTCTTGTTCTACGGACGCGATTTCTTTATCGGACATAAATTTGCCGCCGTCGTTATCCAAAAACCTTTTGAACGAAGCAACCGCATGGCTGATTCTTTAAAAGGCTATCTCGGCGTGCGCTACAGATCCCGCATCGTCAATGTATTGGGGCTGACTTCTTTCACGCAACACATCATAGACCTGCAACACCCCAACGAAGCCAAAACAATCCCGCTGTATATTACGGCAAACGGAGAAGGAATTTCAAAAAAATGGCGCGAATTGGCCGAACAGCTGAAAATGCCCGCCATCTTTAATACCGCCGACGGAATTATCGAAATCCCGACGGAAGATATTGAAAAACCGCTCGTCAAGCTTATCGCCGAAAATAAAATTCCTATCGATTCTTCTTGCCTGTACAAGGTTCCTAAATCTTTCCGTATCGTCGAAGAAGAAAAATTTTGCCAAATAGACCCTCAAATTCGTGACAGCGCTTTTTCCAAATTTTCCGCAGTACTTTGCGTCTTCGCATTCTTTTTTACCGCAGGTTTTGCCCTGATTGCCGCTTCCCAGCCCCATCAGCATAACCTGTCCATCATTCTCGTCGCGTTCCTGGCCGCCGTCTTGTTAATTCTTGTCCCCGTGTCGCTGTTCTTTAGAAAACGGCGCATCATTATTTCAAAAGAAGGCATACGCATTAAATCACGCTGGATTTTTTTTCCGTCCTTCGGCTATCTGATTGAACCGAAAAGCTTGGAATCCCTCTATGTCGTCCATAACAGCTATGATTTCAAATATTCTCTGGTCATCGGCGCCGACGGGCAGACGACCCATATCGGGCGCGGTTTGCCAAAAGCCGATTTGGATTGGCTCAGAAACTTTATCAATGCCCAAATCAAACGGTTTATTCGTGAATAATCTCTGTTAATACGTTAAAAAAACGGTCCTTGACGTACTTTTCGCGAAAAGGCGAATGTCCGCAATTTTCAAAGATAAATTCACGAACGTCCAAACCCGCCCGACGAAGCGGTAAAACGGCATCTGACGCCAAATGAGGGTCTTTATCGCCTTGAAGCACGTAAACGGACGCGTCTATTTCTTTTAACAACGTTTCAAATCCGTTGTTTTTTCTGAATAAATCCGCCTGAGACCAAACCTTTTCATAAATGTTTTCGCAAAAAGGCAATAAAAAATCCAAAGAAGGGTCAGGATCGGGCAGACAAACGTTATCGGCTTTGTCGGCAAGTTCTCCCAGACGCGAAAAAGCGTCTTTGTCTCCCGTCTGCGCCAAAACGGCACAGCGTTTGAATTCTTTAAAATCAGAAGGCGACAATGCTTTTAAACGGCGCATGCTTATCTCTTCCGCCGCTTTTGCTTCAAACGGCGGACAGCCGATCAAAATCAGCTTTGATACGTTGTGATATTTTGCCGCGTAAAATAACGCCAGCCATGCTCCCCAAGAATGACCTATCAGTACTTTCGGATTGAAATCGGCAAGCAAGTCCGAAAGCTCGGCAACTTGCCCTTCTATGCTTTCCGCGGATTGGACGGGTTCCAAAACACCCGTCTTTGCCCTGTTGGAAAGCTCTGACGCCAAATATCCGACAGATCCCGCCGCTCCGGGGCCGCCGTGCAACGCCGCAACCGTATAAGGAGCGTTTCCGTATAAGCGTAACGTCATTGCTTCGACGATTTTATATAGCCCAAAACCGCCGTTACGGCCGCAGGAGTAACTCCTGAAATGCGCGATGCCGCTCCTAACGTTTCGGGACGTACTTTGGAAAGCTTCATAACGACTTCGTTCGACAGCCCTCCTATTTTGCGGTAATCGATATTTTTCGGTATCGCTAAAGCTTCATCCTTTCTGAATGCCCGAATATCCGTTTCCTGACGCTGCAAATAGCCTTTGTATTTCGATTCGATTTCCAATTGTTCGACAACGTCTTTGCGCGTCCCCGCAAGACCCGGCCAAACCGTCGCCAAATCGTTCCAGCCGATCTCCGCATACGCCAGCAAATCCGCTCCGTTGCGCCGTGCTCCGTCTTTGTTGACCGAAAATCCCAGCCGTTCCAGTTCCTTGGGCGTTCCGCCGATGCTTTCAAGCTTTTTGCGCACTTCGTTTAATGCCCGTTTCTTTTCCCTGAACGCTTCCGCACGCTTTTTGCCGACGCAGCCGGCTTCTATGCCTTTGTCCGTCAATCGCATGTCCGCATTGTCAGAACGCAATAACAAACGGTATTCCGCCCGCGACGTGAACATTCTGTACGGTTCGTCAACCCCTTTCGTCGTCAGATCGTCAATCATTACCCCTAAATACGCATCCGCACGGTCTAACGTAAATTCACGACCTTTTCCTTCGGCTTTCAACGCCGCATTGACCCCCGCCAATAATCCGAGAGCGCCGGCTTCTTCATAACCCGTCGTCCCGTTCAGCTGTCCCGCGACAAACAGATTTTCGACCTTTTTCGTTTCAAGCGTGCGTCGCATTTCCAACGGATCGACATAATCATATTCTATGGCGTATCCGGGACGTAAAATACGGACGTTCTCCAACCCCGCAATCGTGTGAATAAAAGCATCCTGAACGTCCGCAGGCAAAGACGTCGATATGCCGTTCGGATAAATCGTGTCATCATCCAGTCCTTCGGGCTCTAAAAAGACATGATGCGATTCCCGTTCGGCAAATTTAACCAGCTTGTCTTCGATACTGGGGCAATAACGCGGACCGACGCCTTTGATTTGTCCGGAAAAAAGAGGTGCGCGATCCATATTCGCCCGTATGATTTCATGCGTCTTGGCATTCGTTGCCGTTATATGGCACAAAACTTGCGGAACTTCGATTTTTTCATCCAAAAAAGAAAACGGTTCGATATCTTTGTCGCCTTCCTGTTCCTGAGTTTTTGACCAATCTATCGTCTTGCCGTCCAATCTGGCAGGCGTTCCCGTCTTAAGACGACCGACCCGCAACCCCAGACGACGCAACGCATCGGACAAATGTTCACAGGACGGGTCTCCGACGCGACCGCCGACCGTACGCGTTTCCCCGACATGCATCAATCCTTTTAAAAACGTGCCTGCCGTCAAAACAACCGCCTTTGAAAAATACCGATCGCCGTTGCCCGTAATAACTCCCGTTACGCAAGGCGTACCGTCCTTTTCTTCGGAAATCAAATCTTCAACGCCGCCTTCGATAACGGTCAAATTCGGATAGTTCAGCAGCTCATTTTGCATCGCCTGACGATAAAGCTTTCTGTCTGCCTGAGTCCGCAATCCCTGAACGGCAGGGCCTTTTGAACGGTTCAACATTCTGAATTGAATGCCTGCTTTGTCGGCAATGCGTCCCATCAGACCGTCCAAAGCGTCTATTTCCCTGACCAAATGCCCTTTTCCCAATCCGCCGATCGCAGGATTGCACGACATTTCCCCGATTGTCGAAATCTTGTGGGTCAGCAAAAGCGTTTTTGCTCCCGTTCTGGCAGATGCGGCCGCCGCTTCGCAACCCGCATGACCGCCGCCGACAACTATGACATCGTATTCGTTCGCCATCATTTTCCTATGCAAAAATCTTTAAAAATAACGTCCAACAGTTCTTCCACGCCGACTTGCCCCGTTATTTTGCCCAAAGAACGCATCGCCATACGCAAATCTTCCGCCATCAGCTCGGTTTGCGGAGCCTTTAGAGAATCTTCCAAAGATTTGACGCATTCTTCCAAAGACGATCTGTGCCGCAATCGCGTTAAAGACGGTTCTTCTTTAAGTCCTACGGTATCTTCCACCCGTTTTGACAGATATTCCAGCAATTCCGCAATACCGTTTCCCGTTTTGGCGGAAATGGCAAAGCCTTGAGACGAAGTTATCGGGGAAATATCCGTTTTATTAAATATCTTCAAGACCTTGGCTGAATTTTGGAGTTCTTTTTCCTGTCCTTTGGCTTCAAAAGACGGCGCGGAGGCATCAATGACCTGCAAAACCAGATCGGCTTCTTCGGCTTTAGCCAGTGCGCGGCGGATGCCTTCGGCTTCGATTTCTTCGTCGGTTTCCCTGAGCCCTGCCGTATCGGCGATGATAACGGGGTATCCGTTCAAATCGAGTTTGACTTCGATAACGTCACGGGTTGTTCCCGCCGTTGAAGAAACGATTGCAACGTCTTTTTTAGCTAATTTATTCATCAGGCTGGACTTTCCGGCGTTCGGAGCGCCGACGATAGCGATCAGGTAGCCTTCGCGCAAGCGTTCTCCGCGTCGGGAATCGTCCAAATGTTGCTTTATTTCGTTTTCGATATTAATGATTTTTTTTCGTATCGATTCCGAAACGTCATCGGGAATTTCTTCTTCCGGAAAGTCAATATACGCTTCTTCCCAAGCCAGCAGGTGTTTAAGTTCTTCGCGCCATTTTTCATAAATCTCTGCCAAAGCGCCGCCCATTTGACGCAATGCCTGACGCCTTTGTTGTTCGGTTTCCGCATCAACCAAATCAGCCAGACCTTCCGCGGACGTTAAATCCATCTTGCCGTTTTCCACCGCGCGGCGGGTAAATTCTCCGCGTTCCGCAGGTCTCAGCCCTTCCAGCTTTGCCAGTTGTCCCAAAACAGCCGACATAACCGCCCTGCCGCCGTGAGTCTGAAGCTCGACAACGTCTTCGCCCGTAAAGCTTGAAGGATTCGGAAAACACAAAACGATGCCTTCGTCTATCGGCGTGCCGTCCAATGTTTTTATTTCGCTGTGATACGCATAACGCGGCTTCGGATTTTTTATTCCGCACATCAGTTCGGGAACCGTATAAGCCTTTGGTCCCGAAATGCGTATCACCGATACTCCGGCTCTGCCGGATGCCGTCGCCGGCGCAAAAATCGTCCCGTCCATCTTGACGCCTTCTTTAAAAAATTTCCCCTGTCTTATCACGAATCAGGGGCGTTGAAAAAAGAAAAAAAATGTTTCACGTGAAACTTTTTTCAACAACGGCGGCGCTTGAGCAAAACGTAAAACGCTCCTTCGCCTCCGTCCTTCGGCTTTGCATTCACGTACGACAAAATTAAACTGCGAATCTCGGCATCATTCATCCATACGGGAAATTCCGTGCGCAAAACTCCGCGACCCTCAAGTCCGCCTTTGCCCGTTATCAACAATAAACAACGCGATCCCTTCATCGAATGATGCCGTATGAAGTTAAATAAAGCTTCCCGCGCCTTGTCCAAAGTATAACCGTGCAAATCAAGACGCCCTTCTATCGGCATTTCACCGTTTTTGAATTTTTGCGCCGTACTCTTGTCCATTGAACGGACGTCGCCCGCCTTTAATTCGTTGCGAACCGTTAAATCCAAATCAACATCATGAACGCAATGTATGGCTTTGACCGTCAGCTTCTTCCTTAATGAAACATATTTCGCTTTATAAGCCGAAGGAGATTTCTTTGACGACAGCGGCTTGACCGTATCGGATACCGCTTTCCAAAGCTCTAAATCCTCTTCATTCATCCTTTTCCTCTTCGGCTTCGTCCGCCGGTATCAAATCCGAAAAATACGTCTTGGTAAACGAACGCCAGTCTCCCCACGGCGCAACGCAATAATAACTTGAATCCGCACCCAAAACCAAAACTATGCCGCCGTAATGCCACGCAACCAAAAACTTTTCTATCCGCGGAACTATCCTCTTAATAACCCGATTCTTCATTACGGGTTCCATTAAATACGGAAAAAGCATCGCATAAATTAACGAAAATACCGTCAAAATAATCGTGCCCATAACCAACGTGTCTATTACCATGACCGTCAAAGACAGTAAAAGCATCGCCAATAACGGCAAAATGTTTTCCCACGGATTGAAAAACGGTGATCCGCGACGGTTTAATCGCTTGAAGCTGATCTTTATAAAGGCTTTGTTCTGTACCAACGCTTTCTGAAGACCCTGAAAAATCAGTCTGTCTTCCCGCGTCGGAGCTTCAAGAGGCGGCTTGATCATCTGTTATTATCCCTTCCTGCTTTAAGCTTGCTATGCCGGCTTTCGGAACCAACATGTAATATATCCCTTCTGAACGCATGCGTCCCGCTTCCTGTAACGCACGTTCGCCGCTGCCCCAGAAAAAGTCCCCGCGAACCGCTCCCTTAATCGCGCTGCCCGTATCCTGAGCCGACATCAGCCTGTTCAGTTCGCCTTCGTTCCCAGGTCCCTTCGCTTCCAACCATAATATGCTGCCCAGCGATATGTACGTCGGATCTACCGCCAAAGAACGCTTCGGCGTCAACGGTACGCCCAATGACCCGATAATCCCCTGATCCTTTAAACGCTTGAAAAATATAAATCGGGGATTTTCATGCATTAACCGTTCGGCTTCTGACGGATTGGCTTTTAACCACGTCTTGATTTCGGACATCGTGTAGACGCCTTTTTTCAGCAAGCCTTCGCGTGCCATTACCGCACCGATTCCTACAAATTTATGCCCGTTGTTCCCCGCATAACCTATCGATATTTCATGACCCGACGGCAAACGTAAACGTCCGGATCCCTGAATCTGCAAAATAAACGCATCTACGGGATGTTCCACCCATGCCACCGCTTTTGCCGGAAAAGGAGACTTGCCCGTTTCTATTTCTTTGCGCGTCAGGTACGGTTTGATTTCTTTGCCGTCCTTTCTGCCGAATAAAACGTCTCCTTTTAATTTCGGATCAAATTTTCCCAAGTCAATCCGAACAATGTCTTCGGGAATCCCCCATAACGGCGTTGAAAATTTCTTCGTCTTCTTTAAAGACCCTGCCATCACAGGTTCGTAATACCCCGTAAATAAACCTGTTTGACCGCCGTTAACCGAAAACGGACGAACATGGCTTTCCAAAAACTTCCTGAGATCAGATGCCGTTTTAAACCGCGCTTTGCTTAAATCCGAACAAAAATCAAGCCATTGATCTTTTTGTTTCAAAACCTTGCAGGAATTCCTTAACGCGGGAAGAGCCTGCAACATATCATCTTTGTCCCAGCCCTTTAAATCTTTAAAAGAAGCCGACGTCAGAAAAAAACGGCGCTTAAGCGGCACCTTGTCTTCCGAAGGCAATATCTCGTACGGCTGACGATACGGCTTTTCGGAAAAAAACAACCCTGCCGCAGACAATGCAAGTCCGGCAATAAAAAATAACCCGCCTTTTCGCATAAATTTATGCCTTTGCCCGCGTCGCCGCCAAAATCCAAACAGGAGTCGAGGTTTTCATATCTTTGCGCAATGTCCAGATATCCGTTACCGTTTCAATATACGTCGGATCACCGATAATCGTTTTGCCTTCCGAATCTTTGACCAAATTCGTTTGTTCCGTTTCAAATTCAACGGTCAGTTCAACAAAATCTCCGATTATTTCGGCTTTTAACAAACGTATCTTCTTAAAGCCTATCAGGCTGAATTCCGCCGTTTGACCTTTTTGAATTCTTTCATCAATGACTTTTTCAAACTTTTTATACAAATCCGCACTGAGAAGAGGTTTCAAGTCTTCTTTGTTCCCTGCGGCAAAAGCCTGAGCTATGTATTCAAACGCTTTAGGCGCTTTTTGCATAAAATCCGGCAAATTAAACGTCGGAAACGTTTCTTTTATTTTCCTTAGGCTTTGAATAACTTCGGGTGTGTTATCCGTTTTTTCAAAATTATCGGCTTCCGTCGCATCGGAAACGTTCTCTACCGTTCTGTATTCTGAAATATCGACAATCTTTGAAGTTTCCCTGTCATTATCAACCGAATTGCGGTTTTTTTCTTCGGACGCGGGGCGCGTGCCCAATACGCTGCGCAACCGCAAAACCAACAACAATACGATAACCGCTAAAAATACAAGATCCAAAAATTGGGGTTCCTGAGACATTATTTGTTGCCTTCCTTATTTCTTTCCGTTTCCTTTTGGGATACAGTATAGCAAATTTTTAAATCAGGAGAAGAGTATGAACGAAAATAACACCGAAAACAATCAACAGCTTGCCCCTGTCGTCATTAATGCGCAGTACGTCAGAGACATTTCTTTTGAAGCTCCTCATGTTCCCCAGATTTTCACGGAATTAAAGTCTTCTCCGGAAATCGCGGTAAATGTTGACGTCCAAGCCGCAAAAATGCAAGACAACGTTTTCGAAGTTACTTTGAAAATCAAAACGGAAGCAAAAGTCGAAACGAAAACGGCTTTTCTGTGCGAAGTCGAATACGGATGCATCGCGGGAGTCAACGTTCCCGCCGAACACGTCGAACCGATTTTGTTAATCGAAATTCCGCGTTTATTGTTCCCGTTTGCCAGAAACATTATTGCAGATTTAACCCGCGAAAGCGGTTTCCCCCCGCTGATGATTAACCCGATCGATTTTGTCGGTTTGTACCATCAGCGTTTGGCAGAAATGCAAAAACAAAAAGAAGCCGAAAACAAAACCGTCAATTAATTCAGCCACATCGGATTTTTTAACGTTTTTAAAAAAGCCTCATGGTTTGCCGCTTCTTCGGGTAAAATAATTCCTTCGCGCGGCGGACGCTGAGGCTTTTTTTGTACCGTTTCCGTTTCGGTTTTTATTTCCAAAACTCCTGCTTTTTTAACCGTTCCCAAAATCAATCCAGGTTCGCGACCGCCCAAAAGTTCCAAATAAACTTCCGCCAAAAGCTCGGCATCCAACAAAGCTCCGTGCTTGGTTCGTTTTGAATTGTCTATGTTAAAACGACGGCAAAGCTCGTTCAGATTCACTCTTGAACCCGGAAAAAGCTTTCTGGCAATCAAAAGCGTATCTATTGCCTGCGTTTCGGGTATCGTCCCGAATTTCGCCCAAGACAGTTCCGCATTGATAAACTTCATATCAAACACGGCGTTATGGATTACCAGCTTAGAATCTGCGATAAAATCCAAAAATTCTTGCGCAATGTCTTTAAAAACAGGCTTATCCTGCAAAAATTCCGTCGTTATGCCGTGAACTTTTACCACTTCTTCCGGAACGTCGCGTTCGGGATTGATAAATTGATGGTACGTTCTGCCCGTCGCTATGTGGTTTTCAAGCTCTACGCACCCGATTTCTATCAGACGATCCCCCGCATACGGATCCAATCCCGTTGTTTCAGTATCTAAAACTATTTCCCGCATAACAGTTCATCCCTGATTTTTTCCAGTTCTGCACGCACAAAATCAAATCCTTTGGAAGAATCTACCCTAAAATCCGCCCGTTTGCACTTTTCTTGCTGCGACAGCTGGCGCGTTGTTAGTAAAGCGTATTTTTCTTCGTTCATTCCAGGACGCGACATAACCCTTTGTTTTAAAATTTCCTCGGGCGCTTCCATAACGATGACTTTATCGCAATATGAATCCCAGCCCGATTCATACAATAACGGCACGTCCAATATTAACAAAGGTTCATAAGAATGGCGTTCAAAAAATTTTTGAAGCTCTTCCAAAGCAAACGGCCAAAGCATTTGTTCCAATTCGCGAACATCCAACTCTTTGTTTCTTATTTTATCGGACAAAACCGAACGGCTGATTTCTCCGTCAACAACGCTGCCTTTGATGCGGCGATCAAAATATTCCTTTGCCCGAACGTTGTCCCGCATAATTCTGTGAACGGCCGAATCAGCATCAAAAACAGGCAGAACCATTTCCCGAAACATACCTGCCGCCGTCGTTTTTCCGGAACCTATGTTTCCCGTTAAACCAAGAACTATCTTTTTTCTCACTTTGATACTATCCTTCTCAGTTCATCGGTAACATCCGGATAAAATCCGAACCACAGTTTAAAAGCGCCCGCCGCCTGATGCAAAAGCATGCCCAAACCGTCTGCCGTCTTAAATCCTTTTTCCCGAGCCTGCTTCAACAATTTTGTTTCCAAAGGAACATAAACCGCATCGGCAACAGCAGCCGCAGTATTCAAAGAATCCAAACTGATATCCAAACCGTCAAATCCGTCCATTCCCAAAGTCGTCGCATTTACCAGCAAATCGGCACCTGTTAAAGCTTTTTCCCGATTTATCCATTCGTAAATTACAAAATTTCCGCCGACATCGCGAACCAAAGCTTCGCCTTTTTCCTTTGAACGGCAAACTAAACGGATTTCTTTGCATCCTTCTTTGCTTAGTGCCGCACATATGCCGCGCGAAGCTCCTCCGCTGCCCAAAACAACCGCCGTTTTGCCTGTAAAATCAAAATCAGGGCAACTTTCTTTGACGTTTGCGACAAATCCGAATCCGTCCGTATTGTCCCCAAACAGGGTTTTATCGTTGCGAATGACAACAGTATTAACGGCTCCGGCTTTTTTAGCCGTGTCGGAAATTTCATCAAGAAGGTTAAAAACACTGACTTTGTGCGGAACGGTAACGTTAAACCCGCAAAAACCTTCCGATACCATTTTTTGAACCGCAAGCTGCAGATTTTCCGCAGAAACTTCAACAGTTTCGTATAAACCGTCAATCTTATATTTTTCCATCCAGTAATTATGAATTAACGGAGATTTTGAATGTTTTACGGGAAAACCGATAACGGCGGCTCGTTTTTGCGTCATTTTTTCAATTCTCCGCAAGACCTCAAAAACTCAAACAAAGGCAATATCGGCAATCCCAATACCGAAAAATAATCCCCTTCGACGCGTTCAACCAGCTGAGCTCCCAACTCTTCCAGATAATATGCTCCGACCGAAGAACAAATCCCGTCGCCCGCCGTTCTGAGATAATAATCCAAAAATTCGTCCGAAAAATTTCTGAGAACAACCTTAACCGCCGTATTTGTCGACCAAACCGTCTTGCCCGCTTTGGCAACGGCAACCCCGTTAATCAAAGAATGAGTCTTGCCGCGCAATGCGCATAACTGTGCCGCTGCTTCCGACATATTGGCAGGCTTTGAAAAATGCTTGCCGTCAAGTTCCAATATTTGATCCGCTCCGATCACAAAAGCGTCTTGGTATTTTTCCGATACGGTTTCGGCTTTTATTTCGGCAAGCTTTAGTGCCGCTTTATAACCGTCAGGTTCCGCCCGCTTGATTTCATCTTCGTCAATGTCGGCGGGAACAGCCGAAAATTCAACACCTGCCGCTTTTAACAAACGTTGCCTGCTTTTGCTTTGAGACGCTAAAATCAACATATGTCGCTCCTCCCTGTGCATAACTCGGATAAGTCTGATAACTTTTGTTATTTTTCTGTTTTATCCCCTTTGTTAAATTCTGTCCCGCTTTTTATTCCGACGTTGATAAAAAAATTCGAAAATGTTGAAAAAGACTCATAACAAAGTTATCCGCGCTATTAACACCCGATACAGACTCGGCAATCCGTTTCAGAGTCGCACGTTTTTATTCCGTATGCCGTCCACAATGCTTAAACATCCTGAATTTGTTGTGGAAAGCCTGTGCATAAAATTGCGTCCCAGTTATCCACAGTCTCATATTCAAACATCATCTTTTTTTATATATATTTATTTGATGATAAGAAAATCGTTGACGCCGGATTTAAAATTCAGCAAATATAAAAACCTCTTCTAAAACGAACGGTTTTTTTCAAGACCGCTTATCTCTCACCTACATCTTAATCAGGCTTATATGCATTTAAAAGAATTAAAGAAAAAGTCTCCTGCCGAGCTTTTGACAATGGCAGAAGAGCTGGGCGTTGAAAATGCTTCGACATTGAGGACCCAGGATTTGATTTTCGCCATTTTAAAACAGCTTTCCAAAAACGACGGCGTTTTAATGGACGAAGGCGTTATTGAAGTCATGCCCGACGGGTTCGGATTTTTACGTTCTCCGGAATCGAATTATCTGGCTGGTCCAGATGACATTTATGTTTCTCCCAGTCAAGTACGCAAATTCGGTTTAAGAACCGGTGATACCGTTGAAGGCGAATTACGTGCTCCCAAAGACGGAGAACGTTATTTTGCTTTGACGAAAATTATCAAAATCAATTTTACGGATCCTGAAAACGTCCGTTACCGTATCAATTTTGATAACCTGACGCCGCTTCATCCCAATAAAAAAATCAAAATGGAAAATGATTTGGACAATAAAAACATGACGTCCAGAATCATTGATTTGATTTGTCCTCAGGGAAAAGGTCAGCGCGGTATGATCGTGGCGCCGCCGCGTACGGGAAAAACGGTCATGATGCAAAATATTGCGCATGCCATAACGTCGAACAATCCGGAAATCTACCTGATTATGCTGTTGATTGACGAACGTCCCGAAGAAGTGACGGAAATGAAGCGTACGATTAAAGGCGAAGTCATCAGCTCCACCTTTGACGAACCTGCCTCCCGCCACGTTCAGGTTGCCGAAATGGTTATTGAAAAGGCAAAACGGTTGGTAGAGCATAAGCGCGACGTCGTTATCTTATTGGATTCGATTACCCGTTTAGCCAGAGCTTACAATACGGTTGTTCCCAGTTCCGGTAAAGTTTTGACCGGCGGTGTGGATGCTAATGCCTTGCAACGCCCGAAACGCTTTTTCGGCGCCGCCAGAAACATAGAAGAAGGCGGATCTTTGACCATTATCGGTACGGCGTTGATTGATACGGGTTCCCGTATGGATGAAGTTATTTTTGAAGAATTCAAAGGTACGGGTAATTCCGAAATTATTTTGGATCGCAAAGTTTCGGATAAACGTATATTCCCCGCAATCGACATAACCAAGTCCGGCACGCGCAAAGAAGAATTGTTGGTTGATCGGGCAACATTGTCGAAAATGTGGGTTTTGCGCCGTGTCTTAATGCCGATGGGCGTTACGGACGCAATGGAATTCTTGATTGAAAAATTAAAGATGTCGAAAAACAATCAAGACTTTTTTGATGCAATGAATTCATAAATCCTGAAAAAAGAAACCCCCGATTTTCGGGGGTTTTTTGTAAGATAAAAAGGATTATATTAAAGGCTTTCTTTCGTACTCGGCAATTTTCCGTTTAATTTCGGATCAATTTCGACGGCGGCTTTTAACGCGCGGGCAAAAGCTTTAAACACGGATTCGACGATATGGTGTGAATTTATGCCGTATAAGTTTTCGATATGAACGGTTGCTCCGGCGTGCTGGGCAAATGCCGTAAAAAATTCGCGAAAGACTTCGGAATCGATGTCTCCGATTTTTTGAGAAGGAATATTGACGTTCCAGACCAAATACGACCGTCCGCTTAAATCAATGATGCACCGGCTCAAGGCTTCGTCCATCGGGATGCAAGTCGAACCGTAGCGGCAAATGCCTTTTTTATCGCCCAGAGCTTTTGCAAAAGCTTCGCCTAAAACAATGCCGACGTCTTCGACCAAGTGATGGGCATCGACGTGTAAGTCTCCGACGGCATCAATGTTTAATCCGATCATTGCGTGTCTGGAGATTTGATTAAGCATATGGTCGAAAAATCCGCAACGCGTATTGATGTTGCAATTATCGCCGTTATCCAAATTGATTTGGATTTTTATGTCTGTTTCAGCTGTTTTTCTGGAAACTTCTGCCGAACGCATAGATATTTCCTTTCTTTTTTTTAAAACCGCTTTATAACTTACCCGAAAGGCGATTTTAAAACAAGCAGGGTCTTTTTTTCAAAGGGCTCAAATCTTATATCTAAGCGTTCGGTTATAAGGAGAATTGAATGGAACAGCACCCCATGACATGGAAGGGCACGACGATACTTTCCGTTCGCAAAGGCGCAGACGTTGTTGTCGCGGGCGACGGACAGGTAACGTTCGGGAACACCGTTATGAAAAGCAATGCCAAAAAAGTCCGCAGGCTTGGCAACGGAGACATTATTGCCGGTTTTGCGGGATCAACGGCGGACGCATTTACATTGTTTGAACGTTTGGAAACCAAGATAGAAAAATATTCGGGACAATTGACCCGTGCTTGCGTTGAATTGGCAAAGGATTGGCGTACGGACAGATATTTGCGCCGTTTGGAAGCCATGATGATCGTGGCGGACAAAGACGTTTCTTTGGTATTAAGCGGCAACGGCGACGTTTTGGAACCCGAAGACGGCATTGTCGGGATCGGTTCCGGCGGGTCGTATGCTTTAGCGGCGGCCAGAGCATTGTCGGACACCGACATGACGGCGGAAGAAATAGCATTGAAATCGATGCAAATTGCGGCGGACATTTGCATTTACACCAACCATAACATCATTGTGGAAAAAATATGAGTACATCATTCAGCCCCAGAGAAATCGTATCCGAGCTTGACCGTTTTATCGTCGGACAAGACGAAGCCAAACGTGCGGTAGCTGTAGCATTGCGCAATCGTTGGCGCCGTCAGCAGCTTTCTCCTTCGTTAAGGGAGGAAGTCGTTCCGAAAAATATTTTAATGATCGGACCGACAGGCGTCGGCAAAACGGAAATAGCGCGTCGTCTGGCGAAATTGGCTCAAGCGCCGTTTATCAAGGTAGAAGCAACGAAATTTACGGAAATCGGCTATGTCGGCCGTGATGTGGAAAGTATCATTCGTGACATGGTCGAAGTTGCCGTAACGATGACGCGCAAAAAAATGCGCAAAGAAGTTCACGTTAAAGCGGAAGCGGCGGCGGAAGAACGAGTTTTGGATGCTTTGGTCGGTAATTCCGCGACGGAAGAAACGCGTCAAAAATTCAGAAAGCTTTTGCGCGAAGGATCATTGGATGACAAAGAAATCGAAATAGAAGTTTTGGACAATTCTTCGAATTCGATGCCGACGTTTGATGTTCCCGGCATGCCGGGAGCCCAGATGGGCATGATCAGCCTTGGTGATCTTTTAGGCGGAAAAGTTGCGAATTATCGCAAGCGCAAAATGACGGTAAAGGACTCTTACGACGTTCTGGTTACGGAAGAAAGCGACAAGCTGATCGACGATGAAAAAATCGTCAAAGAAGCTTTGGAATCCGTGGAGAATAACGGAATAGTCTTTATTGACGAATTCGACAAGATTTGCGGATCCGACGAACGCAAAGGCCCCGATGTATCGCGCGAAGGCGTTCAAAGGGATTTGTTGCCGTTAATAGAAGGCACGACGGTATCGACAAAGCGCGGAACCGTTAAGACGGATCATATTTTGTTTATAGCATCGGGTGCGTTTCACATATCGAAACCGTCTGATTTGCTTCCCGAGCTTCAGGGCAGACTTCCGATTCGCGTAGAACTGAAGCCTTTGACGAAAGAAGACTTTTACCGTATTTTGACCGAACCTGAAGGAAATTTGATATTGCAGTACAAAGAGCTGTTAAAGACCGAAAATTTCACGTTGGAATTTACGGACGACGCCGTTCGTGAAATAGCGGCATTAGCGGCGGAAGTTAACGAGAACGTTGAAAACATCGGCGCCCGCCGTCTGCATACGATTTTGGAAAAATTGTTGGAAGACGTCAGTTTTACGGCTTCCGACCGTTCGGGTCAGACGGAAACGATAACCAAAGAAATCGTCCGAGAAAAAGTCGGCAATTTGGCAAAATCTTCTGACCTTTCAAAATTTATTTTGTAAAATGACAGCCGGGCTTTTAAGCTCGGCTTTTTTAATCGGGAAAGAAAAAATGTTCGCAAAGGTTTTTGTTTTTACGTTTTCAGCGTTAATTTTTGCCTGTACGCCATTATCGTCAAACGTTAAAAGCTATAACCGTCCCGGCGCTCCGCTAACGGCACCTTCACGACCGAACGCAAAAGTTTCAAGCATAAATCGGTCTTTTTATTTTAATCCTCCCGATACATCCGAAGTCATACGCACGGCAACGGGTTGCCGTTATTATCAAACGGAAACGCTTATTCCGACGTTAAGTTTTGCAGAACCGTTAAAGTTTGTACATGTTTTGGCGGCAGAGCTGAACAAAGCAAAGAAGTCGGATTCCAAAGCTTCGCTCTCCTGCCGCCGAGACGGGAACGACATGATTTACACGGTTTCAAACAAAGGCTCAAAACGCGGATTTTCGTTCGGTTACAGGGACGGTAAATTGATTTTGAACGGCATTTCTGTTAATGGAAACGTCCGCAAATGTGCAACGGCGAAAGAATGCGCATCGGCATTTTTGGCAAAAAATAAATCGGCATTAGGTTTGAGATGAAGACTTTTTTTGAACTGTTTTGGGTATTTTTCAAGATAGGGACATTTACGATCGGCGGCGGTTTTGCGATGCTTCCCGTTATCAAGGCGGAGTTGGTCGACCGCAAAAAGTGGGTGGAAGAGTCTGAATTTTTGGACATTTTGGCGATTGTGCAATCGTCTCCCGGACCGATTGCCGTGAATACGGCAGTATTTTTGGGACTGAGGATATACGGTTTTTTAGGACTGATTGCGGCGACGCTCGGCGCCATTTTGCCGTCGTTTATCATTATATTGCTGATAGCGATGCTGTTTCAGGGCATACAGAATAATCCGTATTTTATTGCGGCGTTTAAAGGGATAAAGCCTGCGGTGGTTGCCTTGATATTGGTTCCCGTTATTTCTTTGGCAAAGAAAGCGAATGCGGGCGGGATAAGGTTTTTGTTTCCCGTGGGAATAGCTTTGGCGGTGGCGTACGGTCATGTTTCGCCGATTTTATTTATCATAGCGGCGATGGTCTTGGGAAATGTTTGGTTTTTAAGGCAAAAGAAATGATATTTTTTGAACTGTTTTGGACATTTTTCAAGATAGGTTTATTCAGCTTTGGCGGCGGATACGCGATGCTTGCGCTGATTCAGAATGAAGTTGTCAGGGTACATTCATGGGTAACGAATTCGCAATTTGCGGACATTGTTGCGGTATCTCAGGTAACGCCGGGACCGATAGCGATTAACGCGCCGACGTACATAGGGTATCAGACGACGGGAACGATCGGCGGATCGTTTTGGGCGACGTTCGGGGTAAGCCTGCCGTCGATATTGGTAACGACGATATTATTTATATTTTTGAGCAAGTTTAAGGATTCGCCGTACATAAAGAATGCGTTTAAGGCGTTAAAGCCGACGGTGATAGGATTAATTTTAAGTGCGGCATTGGTTTTAATGACGCCTGACAATTTTTCGGGGTATGAAAGTTATCTGATTTTTGCGGCGTCGTTTTTTGCGTGTTATCGATTCAGCATCAGCCCGATCACATTAGTGATTGTTTCGGGGGCTGCGGGGGTCCTGATTTACGGCTAAAATATTATAACGATTCCGAAACGACGCTTTGTTTCAGCCAATGAAACGGTGTAATGTTTCACGTGAAACATTGTTTCTAACCCTTTGAAAAACCTTTGGATTTAAAAATAAAAAAAATTCTTCTTTGGTTTTTTGAACGAAGTATGTATTTTTAAACTAACAAATTCGAAAAAAAAATGTTTCACGTGAAACATCAAGGGGGGGCATTTTCGTGATAACGGACAATCGGGATAAAACGATACGTTTGTTAAATCTGTCCGATACGGGGACGGAAAAAATGGACGCGTATGTCTCTTTGTTGGAAGAATGGCAATCAAAAATGAATTTGGTCAGCTCTTCCAGCTTGCCCGATGTATGGAACCGCCATGTTTTGGATTCGGGACAGCTTTATAAATATATAAAAGACTCCGATAAAACGATTTTTGATTTTGGCAGCGGTGCCGGCTTTCCGGCTTTGGTGCTGGCAATTATGGACGAAGGCAAAAACCGAAAATTTCATTTGGTGGAAAGCGACGGAAAAAAATGTTCTTTTCTGGAAACGGTTATTAAGGAATGTCAATTAAACGCCGTCGTTCATAATGAACGCATAGAAAAAATATCCGTTTCCTCCGCAGATTTAATTACAGCCAGAGCTTTGGCGGCTTTGGATAAATTGTTGGCATATGCACTTCCGTATATGTCCGAAAAAACGCGTTGCCTGTTTTTAAAGGGGAAAAAAGCTCCCGAAGAAATAAAGGCAGCCGAAAAAAAATGGTCGTTCAAAAAAACGATTCATCTCAGCCTTTCCGGAGAAGAAGGCCGCATTCTTGAACTTTCAGAGGTAAAAAAGAAATGACTTCCGTTCATACAAGACCGCGCATAATTTCCATATCAAACCAAAAAGGCGGCGTCGGCAAAACGACGACGGCCGTTAATTTGGCAACGGCATTGGCGGCCGTGAATAAAAAAGTTTTGATTTTGGATCTGGATCCGCAGGGCAATGCGACAACCAGCGTCGGCATTGACAGACGCAAGGCGCCTAAGAATATGTATCAGGTTTTGATGGGCGAAGAAAAATTGTCCTCTTCCATCATCTGGACAAAGATACCGAATTTGTCGGTTGTGTCTTCCAGCAAAGATCTGGTCGGCGTTGATTTTGAATTGTCAGGACGCGAAAATCCCCAGTTCTTTTTAAAAAACGCGTTAGAAGCCGAAATGCCGGCTTATGATTACATTTTGATTGATTGCCCTCCTGCAGTCGGTATGCTGACGGTCAACGCACTGGTGGCGGCGGATTCGGTTATGGTTCCCATTCAATGCGAATATCTGGCTTTGGAAGGCGTTGCCGATTTAATGAAAACCGTCGAACGGGTAAAGAAAAATTTTAATCCGCGCTTGGATATTCAAGGCATCGTATTAACGATGTTTGACGGACGGAACCGTTTGTCTGATTTGGTGGCGCAGGACGTCCGCAGCTTTTTCGGACAAAAGGTTTATAACACGGTTATTCCCAGAAACGTCCGTGTTTCCGAAGCCCCTTCGCACGGAAAACCGATTTTATTGTATGATTTTAAAAGCTCCGGAGCACAAGCATATATCAGCTTGGCGGGCGAAATATTGAAAAGAGAACGGGAGTACGCAAAATGAGCACGAAGAATTTAGGCCGCGGATTAAACGCATTGTTGGGCGATGACGACAATGAAACGTCATATGTCCCGTCAAGCGGAGAAACGGTAAATACCGTTGCTTTGTCGTCCTTGGAACCCAGCCCTTTTCAGCCGCGTCGCGTGTTTGATGAAAACGCCATAAATGATTTGGTCGAATCCATAAAAACAAAAGGCGTTCTTCAGCCTTTATTGGTTCGCCGCAAGAACGGAGAAGAAAACAAGTATGAAATTATCGGGGGCGAACGGCGTTGGCGCGCCTCTCAAATGGCGGGGTTAAGCGAAATTCCCGTTTTAATTAAAACGTTTTCGGACAAAGAGGCTTTGGAAGTCGCTTTGATAGAAAACCTGCAACGCCAAGACTTGAATCCTTTGGAAGAAGCCGAAGGTTATCGCCGCTTGATGGAAGAATTTTCAAATACGCAGGAAGATTTGGCAAAAGCAGTCGGCAAAAGCCGCAGCCATGTTGCAAACATGATGCGTTTGTTGGGATTGCCCGACAAAGTTAAGGAAAGTCTGGAACAAGGCAAACTGACTTCCGGACACGCCAGAGCACTGTTAAACGCCAAGAATCCGGAACAGCTGGCTGAAATAGTCATTTCAAAAGGATTAAACGTCCGTCAAACGGAAAAGCTGGCTCAGGATGCAGGCGAGAAAAAGCCCAGAACGGCAACGGCAAAACATACGGAAAAGCAGGCAGAATGGGAAAATCTGGCTTCCGATCTGACAAGATCTCTGGGCATTTCCGTTTCGATCAAGCCGAAAGCACGCGGCGGCGAATTAATATTGTCTTATTCAAATTTGGAGGAATTGGATGATATTATCCGCCGTTTAAGCGACGGCAAAAAAGCCGAAAAAAATGATTCTGCAGCCCCTGTTTCAGAATCCGTCGTAACGGTTTCTTCCGAAAAAGACGAAGATGTCATTTCTTTTTCCGAAGAATGGAAGGACTTGAACGTCGATGACGACGTGATCAGTTTGGATAAATTGGGCGGAAATGCGGGCTGATTTTTCATTTCGATAAAAAAATAAAATAAACCGATATCGAAATAAAACAGAAAAAATCATTTTGAAATCGTTATGAATGACAAAAACGCCGATTTCGGCGTTTTTGTTTTGTTCTCTACACCTGAAAGGCGTTTTTTATGTGATCGGGAAGCGAAAAAGGTGTCATCAGAATAACGTCGAATCTTTTTTCAAAATTTTCAAATTCGGGATGCAAAGATAAAAAATATAAAGCCCCTCTGATCCGTCTTTGACGGACGGAATACGAAACCGCCTCTGCGGCATCGGTTTTGCTTTTACGCAATTTGACTTCGACAAAAACCAAAACGTCGGATTTAATCGCGATTAAATCTATTTCCCCCGCACCGGAACCTCGCGGCGGGCGAAAATTCTTTTCCAAAATCCGATACCCTTTTAAAGAAAGAAATATTGCGGCTTTGATTTCTGCGCTTTTCCCGTCTTTTCGGGCTTTTTCGCCTTGTTTTCGTTTAAATTCCGCCATTTTTTATTTCAAGAGCTTTTTCATAAACCGTTTTTTTGTTCAGCCCCGTTTCGGCGACAATTCGTGCGACAGCGTCTTTTAAACTTGCGGATTCCAGTGCTTGTTTTAAAAGAGCGGTCAACGTTTCTTCATTTACGGCTTCCGTTTTTTCGGGGGCGGAAACGACTAAAACGAATTCTCCTTTCGGAACGCCGTTTTCTTTGTAAATTTCAAGAGCGTTTGAAATCGTCGTACGCAGGGTTTCTTCGAATTTTTTGGTCAGCTCTCTGGCGACGGCAATCTTTCGGTCACCCAAAACTTCCAGCATATCTGTCAGGGTTTCTTCGATTCTTTGCGGAGCTTCGTAAAATATCAAGGTCGAGTTTATGGTTGACAGTTCTTTAAGCTCTTTTTTGCGAGCGGCGGACTTTACGGGCAAAAAACCGTTAAAAAGAAAGCGGTGGCACGGTAATCCCGACAGCTGAAGCGCCGTCAGAACGGCGGAAGCTCCCGGAACGGCGGTGACATATATGTCTTCGCGGATGCAGTCTTGCACCAGTCTGTAGCCCGGATCGTTAACCAAAGGCGTTCCGGCATCGGAAACCAAAGCGACGGTTTCGCCGTTTTTCAGGCGTTTTATCAAAGCGGGTCTTGCTTTTTCGGCGTTATGTTCGTGATAAGGAGTTAACGGGGCGGATATGCCCAAAAGAGAAAACAGTTTGGAAGTCACCCTTGTATCTTCGCAAGCGACGATATCGGCATTTTTTAAAATTTTGACGGCTCTGTCGGAAATATCGCCCAAATTGCCGATAGGGGTTGAAACTAAATACAAACCATTTATAAAAGAAGTCTGTTCAGACATTTGCCATCCTTTTCAAAAACGGGTAAGATGCCCTAGATTTAAAACGTTTTCAGGACAGGAGCAATCTTTTGCGTCATTTGAAATTCAAAATTTTTGCAAGCTGTATTTTATCGGTATGTGCGGCTTCGTGTACGCATCCGGTTCGTTTAACGTCGGTTCAAAGCGTTGAACAGGGCGTATTTAGTGCGGCGGATGCGGATTTGGCGACGGTTTCTCAAATAAAATCGGCGACTCAGCCGGAACAAAAAGCGTTGCCGCCGTCGGAAATGATGCGGGTCGGGTTGTTGCTGCCTTTGAGCGGAAAGTCCGCAAAGCTGGGTGAAGCGTTAAGAAACGCGGCAATGATGTCGTTGTTTGACATTTCCAGCGGCAGACTTGTTTTGCAGTTCTACGATACCGAAGGCACGGCCGAAGGTGCAAGAAACGCTTCCGAACTGGCGATCAGCCAAGGGGTGGAACTGATTATCGGGCCGATTTTTTCCGAAGAAGTCCGAGCGATACGGGAAAATACGCATTCTGCCGACATCGGTGTTATTACGTTTTCGTCGCACCCGTCGAATTTAGGCGACGGCGTTTATACGATCAGCACGCTGACGTCGCAACAGGTTGAACACATTATCGGTTACGCCTGTGACAAAGGATATAAACGGTTTGCGATTTTGTCTCAGGACAATGCGATGGGAGACATCGTCGCGATGGCGGCAAAATCGGCGGCCGATCGTTGCGGAGCGACGATTACGAAAGCGGGATTTTATTATTCCAAGACCGATAATCTTCAACCGACCGTTCAACAGGTTATGCCGCGCTTGGTTGAAGAAATGCAAAAAGAAAAAGACGAAGAAATCGAACGGTTGGAAAAGGCTCGCGCGGACGTTTTAGCCGGATTGCCCGTCAAAATGAAAAACGAAGAAACGGGCATGGAAGAAGAACGCATGATGACGATGGAGGAATTGACGGCGACGATAGAGACGCTGAAAAATACCGAAATTGTCAGAGATCCGTTTGAATTTGACGCGTTGCTGATTACCGAAGAAGGCAGCCGTTTGCGTTCTTTGGGGGCGTTGTTGTCTTATTACGACGTTCCGAAAGAGGTCAAAATTTTGGGAACGTCTCAATGGGCGAATTCTTCACCGTCCCGAGAACCCGCTTTGGTCGGCGGATGGTTTTCAAATCTGCCTTTTGCGGGATTTGAACAGTTTTCGGCACGTTACAAGAAAATATACGGCGAAAAACCGCCTCGCATAGCGTCTCAGGCATATGATGCCGTTGCTTTGGCGGCGGTTTTGGCGGAAACGGGGAGCTTTTCTTACGACAATCTGACCAATCCGTCGGGATTCAGAGGTGTTGACGGATTGTTCCGCCTGTTGCCGAACGGATTGTCGGAACGCGGGTTGGAAGTCTTGGGCGTTGAAAAACGAGGATACGTTACGTTGTCGCCTGCTCCCGAAGTCTTTGAAACCGAACCCGTAATCGTTCCGAACGTTTATGAAAAGGGATTCCGTTATTCGCCCGAATTCATACCGCCTCCGCCCGTAGAAGAATTGATAGAGGAAACCATCATCGTTGACGGGCAGACGGGACAAGGTTCAAATCTTCAGGGTCAGGGCAGTAATACTCATGGGAGCAATATTCAGGGCAGTAATATGCCGGTTGAAGGAAATGCTTTCCAATCCGCAGTCAGTGCTCAGGGCGCCAATGTTCAAGGTGTCGGGACTCAGGGAAGCGGGTCAACGGCGGTTTCTCCGTTCGCGGGGCAGGCTTCGGGGGTTCCGACGGTTTCCGCGCCTGTCTCTGAAAGACCTCAACCGTTCGTAACGCCGCCTATTTCAGAAGGGTTGGGCACAGCGAATTAAGAATTAAAAGGCCTTTTGCCGTTGCGCGAAGGCCTTTTTTATCGGCAATGATCAAGCCGTCCGTTTGATAATCAAGCAAGGTGTCTTCGTATAAAAAATTTTCCGGCTCAAAGCTTGTCATATCTTTGAATCGTTCGCGCAAAAGCCCTTCCCGAGTACGCAGAGCCATTAAAATCAATTCTTGCGCCGTTTCTTTTAAAGTCAAAGAGTCTTCGGCAATTTTTCGGGAACAAAGCCACCGTTTCGGGTCATTTTCCCCGACGGTTGCCAAATAACGTCCGTTTTCAAAAAAACGACCGTGAGCGGCAGGTCCGATCCCCAGCCATTCTCCGCCTTGCCAATAAAGCAGGTTATGACGGCATTCGTGTCCTTTTCGAGCGTGATTGGAAACTTCGTAACGTTCGATGCCTGCCAGATACGTCATTTTGTCGGTCAGTTCGAACATATCTGCGCACAAATTTTCTTCGGGCGGTTCGATGCCTTTTTTGTAAAAAAACGTCCCTTCTTCAATGGTCAGCTGGTACAAAGACAAATGGGAGAGGTTTAAATCCAAAATGCGCTGAAGCTGAGTTTCCCAGTCTTTAAACGTTTGGTGAGGCAACGCATAAATAAAGTCGGCGGAGACTTCCGGAAAAATATTTTTGGCGCTTTGCAAAGCGTTTAAGGCGGTTTCGGCATTATGTAACCGCCCCAGAAACTTCAGATCGTTGTCGTTTAAAGACTGAATGCCCAAAGACAGACGATTGACGCCGGCTTTGCGAAAGTCTGACATTTTTTGATGATTGAGTGTTCCCGGATTTGCTTCCAAAGAAATTTCGGCATTTTCGTCGGTGTCCCACAATCTGCGGACGGCGGAAATGATTTCCGAAACGATTTCGGCAGGCATTAAAGACGGCGTTCCGCCGCCGAAAAAGACGGAAGACACTTTCTTGTCCGCCGTTCTTAACGCATAGCTTTCAAGCACGGAAAGATAAGCGTCCCTCCATGCTTGAAAATCTATATTTTTGCCGATAATGCTGACAAAGTCGCAATACGGGCATTTTGAACGGCAAAACGGCCAATGGAAATAAATTCCGAAACGGCTCATATTTAACCTAAGCAGGCTTTTATGAACATTTTCAACGCGTTGGCGCGGTGGCTGACGGAATTTTTTATTTCCGAAGACAATTGGGCAAACGTTTCTTTGTATCCGTTCGGGACAAACATGGGGTCATAGCCGAATCCGTTGTCTCCTTGAGGCGGAAAACAAAGCGTTCCTTGGACTTGTCCTTCAAATTCTTCCGTATGTCCGTCGGGCCAAGCGATAACCAGGGCACAGGCGAAATGAGCGGAACGGTCTTGAGAATCGCCCAGTTCTTTATTTAAACATTCCATGGCGTAAGGAAAGCCGTTTTTTTTAGGCTCGTTATAGCGTGCGGAATAAATGCCGGGGCGGTTGTTCAACGCGTGGACGCACAATCCCGAATCGTCTGCCAAGGCGGGCATATTTGCTTCTTTGGCGGCGCAAAGGGCTTTGATTTTTGCGTTTTCGATAAAGGTTTTTCCGTTTTCTTCGGGTTCCGAAAGATTTAATTCGTCGGCGGAGCGAACTTTGATATTAAACGGCGCCAGAATCGTTTGCATTTCGGCGACTTTTCCTTTGTTATGCGTCGCCAGCACGATTTCTTTTTCTATTAATTTTCGCATGACTTAAATTCCCAAAGCTTTTCTTTGCAAAGCGGCAAGTTCGTTTGTTCCTTTGCACGCCAACGCAAACAGCTGTTCGAACTGTTCTTTTGTAAAAGGTTCGCGTTCGGCGGTTCCCTGAATTTCGACGATGCCGCCTTTTCCCGTAATGACAAAGTTTGCATCCGTTTCGGCGGAAGAATCTTCGACATAATCCAAATCCAAGACGGGCTGACCTTCGCGAATGCCGCAGGAGATGGCGGCGACCGTATCCGTAATCGGCAGGTTAAAGATCATTTTTTGTTCCTGCATTTTTTTCAAAGCCAGATAAAGGGCGACGAATCCTCCGGTAATGGAAGCCGTTCTGGTTCCGCCGTCGGCCTGAACGACGTCGCAGTCGATTTTAATGCAGTATTCTCCAAGGGCTTTCATATTGACGCAAGACCTTAACGCGCGTCCGATTAAGCGTTGGATTTCCTGAGTTCTTCCCGATTGACCTTTTTTGGCTTCGCGATCGACGCGGGAAGACGTTGCTCGGGGAATCATGCCGTATTCCGCGGTAACCCATCCTTTTCCCGTATTTCGCATCCATCCGGGGACTTTGTCTTCGACGGTGGCGGTGCAAATGACGTGCGTGTCGCCGCATTTTATCAGGCAAGAGCCTTCGGCATGTTTGTTGATATTCGTTTCGATGGATACTTTGCGCATTTCGTCAAAAGCGCGATTTGAAGGTCTGGACATTATTTTTGTTCCTTTCAGTTTTTAATCACTTTTTGAACGTTGACGTTTGATAATACGATTACTACATTTATGGACTATGAGTAAGCAAATATCGACATTATCCGAATTAAACGACCGATCCAGAACGATTTTTCGTTTGCTGGTTGATGCATATTTGGAACGGGGCGAACCGATCGGGTCGAAAACATTGTCCGGATTGTTGGATTTTCCGTTATCGTCGGCGACGGTCAGAAACGTCATGTCGGAATTGGAATTGGCGGGTTTATTGGCGTCTCCGCATACATCGGCGGGGCGGATTCCGACGGAAAGAGGCTTAAAGCTGTTTGTTGACGGCTTGCTCGAGATAGGGTCTTTGGAAGAAAACGAGCGCCACGCCATAGAAGCGCGATGCCGTACGTCGGGCATAGGGACGGAACAGGTTTTGGAACAGGCCTCGGCGATGTTGTCGGGGCTTTCGAAATGTGCGGGGGTTGTGATTGTTCCGAAGATTCAGGCGGCGTTAAAGCATATAGAGTATGTATATTTGGGCGGCAATCGGGCATTGGTTGTGATGGTGACGGCGAACGGCGAAGTTGAAAACCGTTTGATAGAGTTGCCTGCTGGGACATTGCCTTCGGCGTTGACGGAAGCAACGAATTTTATGAATACGCGTTTGTGCGGCAAGACGTTGGAACAGGCTCGCCGCGAGATTGCCAAAGAAATCAGTTTGCATCAAACAGAGCTTGACGAAGCGGCATCCCGATTGGTTTCGCAAGGTCTTGCCGTTTGGACGGAAGGCCGCAAAGGGGCATTGATTGTCAAGGGTCAGGCGAATTTGCTGGAAAACATACAGGCTTTAGAAGATTTGGAAAAGGTACGGGCTTTGTTTAATGCGTTGGAAGCGCAAGAAAACATGGCGAAATTATTAGATTTAACGGAAACGGCGGAAGGTGTACAAATTTTTATAGGGTCTGAAAATTCTTTATTTACGATGTCGGGATGTTCTATGATAACGGCGCCGTACCGCAACGGCAGAGAGCAGATTATCGGCGCGGTAGGCATTATCGGCCCGACGAGAATGAATTATGCAAAGATAATTCCGCTGGTGGATTATACGTCTCATGTTGTGAGCAAGTTGATAGGATAGGGCAATGACGAAACATCATCATCAAAAAAACGAAGAAACTTCGGTTTCAGAAGAAACGGCAGAAATTCGGGAAGAAACGAAAGAAGCCGAAAGTGTCGAGCAAACGGTTGAAGAAATCGACGAAGTTGCCGCAAAGACAGCGGAATTAAGAGAAGAAGTCGAAAAACTTCGCGATATGTACATGCGTTCGCAGGCCGAGATGGAAAATTTAAGGAAACGCACGCAGATAGAGTTGGAAAAGCGTTCGAAATACGCGATATCTTCGTTTGCGCGAGATTTATTGACGGTTTCGGACAATTTGTCTAGAGCTCTGGCGGCAATTCCCGAAGAAGAAAAAGAAGGAACGTCCGAACTGATAAAGAATCTGGTTATCGGATTGGAAATGACGCAAAAAGAATTAAATACGGCATTTGAAAAGAACGATATCAAACCGGTTGAAGGTGTCGGACATATTTTTAATCCGAATATTCATAAAGTCGTTCAGGAAGTAGAAGATCCGACGAAACCTGCGGGAACGATCATTCAGGAATGGCAAAAGGGCTACACCATCGGCGGTGACCGCACGTTGCGCGAAGCCGTTGTCGTTGTTACGAAAGGCGGTCCGAAACCGGGAGAACAGCCCGACGAACCGGGAAAACGAATAGATACGTCGGTATAAAGAGCTAAAAAACAAAAGCGGAAGGGAAAAACTTCCGCTTTTTTGTTATGGATGTTTCCGTTGTAATTTTTTTTGTTTTTTCCGTTTGTTTTCAGTAATCAAAGTTATGTTTGCTGAGAAAAAAAGCATTTTTTTATGAAAGAATTTTTTAATTTTCACGTTATATAAAACAGGCACATTTTCGGTGACGGGGAATACAAATACAAAAATTCGAGCGGAAAAATACTTTTTTAGCGCCTACATCGTTTTTTGCGTGTTGTGGACGTTGTTGATCGATGTCGTTCCCAATGCGGACGACTTTGCCAATCCGGATACATTTGTTTTTTTGTATCCGATCGGGGATCTATTCCTTTTTATGCTGTTTTACGGAATCGTCTTTTTTCTGTTTACGGCAAAGCGCGACTTAAACCATAAAATTCTGTTTTACGGATTTTCTCTGCCCGGAATAATCCTGTTGACGGGAATTATTTTCAGCGGGGCTTTGAACGAAATGGGATTTTTTATTTTCGTTCCGAACGACGTTACGAAAATAGACTTTGTCCGGCTGTTTTCTTGGTTGATTACGTACGTTCAACCTGTTTTGGCTGTAACGCTGTTCTTTACGAAAACGCGGATATCAAAAGATATTCGGATAAAGTTTTTTGTTCCCGTTTTCGGAGTTATCGCGATAAAAGCCTTTTATGTCGTTATTTGAACGGGGACTTTATTAAGCGGTTGCCAATTCTTTGGAACGTTTTTCGGCGGCTTTGACGGCTTTTGTCATTAACGGTGCAAAGCCGCTGTTTTCGTCTGTCAAAACAGCTAAAGCCGCGGCGGTCGTTCCGTTCGGCGTCGTTACGTTTTTACGCAACGTTTCGGGCGTTTCGGGGCTTTGGCGCATCAATTCCGCCGCGCCGACAACCGTCGCCCGCGCCAAACGTTCGGCATCCGCCCGATTTAACCCCGTTGCTTCGGCGGCCTGTGCCAGCGCTTCGGTCAGGTAAAAAACATAAGCCGGACCGCTGCCCGAAACGGCGGTTACGGCATCCATTAAATCTTCGTTTTTTAGCTCTAACATATCTCCGCAGGCGTTTAACAGGCTCTTGACGTAATTTTTTTGTTCGTCCGAGACGGCTTTGTTTGCAAAAATTCCGGTAATGCCCCGTCCGACGGCGGCAGGCGTATTCGGCATGGCTCGAACTATGGCGGCGGTTTTGCCCAATTTTTCTTCAAACCACGCAACGGGGCGTCCCGCGACGATGGATAACAGGACGGCGCCTTTGTCCGTAAAGGCTTTCACGTCATTGATAATGTTTTCGATTAAAAAAGGTTTGACGGCGACAAAAACGGCATCGGGGCAAAAATCCGAGAAAGGTTCGGGCGTTTCGGCGGCAATGACGTTCATGTTTTTCAATGAAGCGCGAATTTCGGCGTTCGGTTCGACGACGCGGATACCGTCGGGGCTTTGCCCGTTTTTCAAAGCACCGTTTAAGAAAGCTCCGCCCATTTTCCCGCAACCGAATATTAACAAGCCGGACATGATTTTTTTCCTTTTTTAAAAAAGCCTCTTTTTCAGACAAAGATAAAGCGGGCGGCTTTTTTTTTAAAGAAAAAGATTTTGGGTCTTAAGCGGAATTGTCGTATAAAGAAGTTCAGTATTAAACAACAAGGGGACTTGGCTATGTTTGTTATTACGGGCGGCGCGGGATTTATCGGTTCGAACGTTGCGGCGCAGATCGAAGCCCGGGAAATGGGCGAAGTTGCCGTTATTGACAGGCTTCGTAACGGGGACAAGTGGCGCAACATATCGAAACGTTTTTTGCGTAACATCGTATTTCCGGAAGACACGTTTGATTTTTTGAACGAGCGTGCGGCCAAGATCGAAGCCGTTTTGCATTTCGGAGCGATTTCTTCTCCGATGGAAAACGATGTTGACACGATAGTCAAAAACAACATCCAGCTGACCTGGTCGCTGTGGAAATGGTGTACCGAACATGAAGTTCCGTTTATATATGCGTCTTCAGCGGCGGTTTACGGGGACGGTTCTTTGGGTTTTGCGGACGACCTTTCGACGGAAGCGTTGGCAAAGCTTCGCCCGTTAAGCCCCTTTGCGTGGAGCAAGCTGTTTATGGATCGCAAGGTTGCCGAAGCCGTGGAAGACGACAAAATGACGCCTCCGCAATGGGTGGGTTTAAGATTTTTCAATTTGTACGGACCGAACGAGTATCACAAGGGACACCATCAAAGCGTTATTCCCCAAATTTATACGCAAGCCAAGAACGGCAAGCTGTTTCCTTTGTTTAAGTCCGAGAATCCCGAATACAAAGACGGCGATCAGATGCGGGATTTCATGTGGATTGACGATTGCGTTGACATTGTTTTGTGGTTTTTGACGCATCGTGAAACGAGCGGTCTGTTTAATGCAGGGACGGGATTGGCCAGAACGTACGCCGATGTTTTGCGGGCGGTTTATGCGGCTTTGGAAGAAGATCCCGAAATGGACTTTATCGATTTGCCGGACGCTTTAAAGAACAAATATCAATACTTTACGCAAGCCGATATTTCCAAGCTGCGTGCGGCCGGATACGACAAACCGTTCACAACGTTGGAAGACGGTGTCGCGAAATATGTAAAAGACTTTTTGTCTTCGGCGGATCCTTATCGCTGATACGGAGAGGAAAGAATGGTTTACAAAGGTATCCCTTTCCCCGATATAGATCCCGTTGCCGTCCACATAGGCTCTTTCGGGCTTCGTTGGTATTCGTTGGCGTATTTGGTCGGGATTTTTACGGCGTGGTGGCTGGCAAAGCGGATGTTAAGCCGTTATCCGTCGGATTTTAAGCCCGAAATGGTTGACGATGTTATGTTTTGGGGAACGGTCGGATTGATTCTCGGCGCGAGAATCGGCTACGTTCTTTTTTATAATCTGGACCATTATTTGGAAAACCCGCTGCAGATATTTGCGTTGTGGCAGGGGGGGATGTCTTTCCACGGAGCCCTGATCGGCGTTATAACGGCGTTGTACATATACGCCCGCAAAGAAAAAGTAAGCTTTTTTGCGATTACGGATGTTTTGGCGTGTTTGGCGCCGATAGGACTGTTTTTGGGGCGTTTGGCAAACTTTGTGAACGGAGAGCTGTTCGGGCGCGTTACGATGTCGGTGCCTTGGGCGGTTATTTTTCCGAACGGGGGGCCTTTGCCGCGCCATCCCAGCCAGCTTTACGAAGCGTGCTTTGAAGGCGTGGTTTTGTTTTTGGTATTGTTTTCTTTGTGGCACAGAAGCGTTTGGGTTCGGATTCGTCCGGGATTTTTGTCCGGGGCGTTTTTGGTCGGATATGCTCTGGCACGCGGAGTTGTCGAGAATTTTCGCGAACCCGATCCGCAGTTGGGGTTTTTGTTCGCGCGCGTCACGATGGGTCAATTGTTGACGTTGCCGATGCTTGTTTGCGGGCTGTGGATTATGCTGAGGGCGGCAAAAAAGTCTTAGGAAACGGGGTCTTTTTTGGTATGCTGAATCGTTTTTTGAAACGCCTGATGCAGGAGACCTAAGAAATGGCATTAAATCCCCGTAGGAAAGGATTGTTTTCAGGGCTTGCGGCATTGGTTCGCCTGAAGCTTATTGTTCCTTTGTTAAGATCGAAAAAGCCTCCGGAATTTACGGCGAAAGGGGCATTGGTCGGCATGGCATGGGCGATGACTCCGCTGGTCGGGATTCAGATGTATCTTGTTTTTATGACGTGGCTCGGGACTCGGCGGTTTTTCAAGTGGGATTTCAGTTTGCCCGTAGCGATAGCCTTTACGTGGGTAACAAACGTTTTAACGGTACCGCCGTTTTATTATGCATTTTATGTAACGGGCAAAGCGATGACGGGGACTTTTGCGGAGCGTACGACGTATGCCAAGTTCACGGGATTGCTTCAGGAAGCCCTGCACGAAGGCGGAATTGCCGAAGCGATTAAAGCTTCGTTAGAGATCATGATTAAGGATTGGGGCGTTTCGATGATGATCGGATCGATTCCCTGGATTATTGTCGGCGGGGCGTTGGCGTATTATTTTGTTTTGCAGTTTGCCAGAAAAAGAGAACAGATTCGTCAAAAAAGACTTGAAAAGAAAGCCCAAGCGGAGCAAAAAGCAATAAAGGCCACAGGACAGGAAACAGTTTGATGGAACCGGTTACGCCCTCACTTTTTGAAGTTGCCGAAGGCATACGCTACCGTTTTTTCACGCGCCGAAACGGAGTGTCCGAAGGGGAATATTCTTCTTTGAACTGTTCGATACAGGCGGGGGACGATCCTGCGAAGGTTCGTGAAAACATGCGCCGTGTAGCGTTAAATTTGGGCTGTACGGTAGAAAAGATATTTGTATTGCATCAAACGCATTCTTCACAGGTTATTACGGTACAAAGCCGTGAACCGTTTGAAAAGACGCCGTATGCGGACGCATTGGTTACGGATTGTTCAAACATATATTTAGGGATCAAGACGGCGGATTGTGCGCCTGTTTTGTTTGCGGACGTGGAGAATCGGGTTATCGGCGCGGCGCATGCGGGATGGCGCGGTGCTGTCGGGGGGATTTTGGAAAACACGTTGTCCGCGATGGAAGAGATCGGAGCAAAGAAAGAAAATGTTTTGGCGATGGTGGGACCGTGCATAGCACCACAGTCTTATGAAGTCGGTCAGGACATGTTTGACGAATTTTTAAAAGCGGATGTGAAGGCGGCGTTGTTTTTCACGCCGGCGGGCAAAGGGAAATACCGTTTTGACTTGCCGGGATATGTTTTGGCACGTTTAGAGCGAGCGGGTATCGGCGCGGCGGAATGGGTCGGCAAAGACACATATTCTTCGGAACAGGATTACTTTTCTTATCGCCGTTCGTCCGAGAAGGGCGAGAAATGCGGCAGACAGCTGTCGGTTATCGGGCTTTTGGACGAATCTTTATTTTAATCGGAGAGGAACTCAGACATGAAAATTTTTTCTGGTAACAGTAATCTTCCATTTGCGCAGGCTGTTGCCTCTTATATGGACACGACGCTGTCCAAGATATCGGTGCGCCGCTTTGCCGACAATGAAGTCTTTGTCGAGATACAGGAAACGGTGCGCGGACAGGATGTTTTTATAGTTCAGCCGACCAGCTCGCCCGTGAACGACAATTTAATGGAACTGTTAATCATGCTGGACACGTTTCGCCGCAGTTCGGCGCGGCGCATAACGGCGGTTATACCGTATTTCGGCTATGCGCGCCAAGACCGTCGTTCGGCGCCCCGTACGCCGATTTCGGCAAAGCTGGTTGCGAATTTGATTGCTTCCGCCGGGGCAAGCCGCGTGGTCACGATGGACTTGCACGCGGGACAGATTCAGGGATTTTTCGATATTCCCGTTGATAATCTGATGGCGGCTCCGGTAATGGTCAAAGATATTATGTATAATTACCGCGACAAAACGCCGATGATTGTATCTCCCGACGTAGGCGGGGTTGTCCGTGCGCGGTCGATAGCGAAACGGTTGCACGCGGATTTGGCTATTATTGACAAACGTCGCGAACGTGCCGGAGTATCGGAAGTCATGAATATTATCGGCGACGTTTCCGGTCAGGACTGCATATTGGTTGACGATATTGTCGATTCGGCGGGAACGCTGTGCAATGCGGCGGAAGCTTTGATGAATGCGGGAGCAAAGTCGGTTCAGGCTTATGTTACGCACGGAGTTTTGTCGGGCGATGCCGTAAAGCGCGTTGCGAAGTCTCCGTTGGAATCGCTGGTAATTACGGACAGCATAGCGGCGACGCCGGAAGTTCAGGCAACGAAGAACATTCGGATATTGTCCGTTGCGGAATTGGTCGGAGAATCGATTTTGCGCATCAGTGAAGAACGTTCGGTAACGAGTCTGTTTTATTAAGAAGACGCTTGCTCTTTGTTTTGAAACGGTGTAAAGCTTCATAGTTTTCCGTGTTGACGGGAAATAGGTTCAGGCACCCCTGGAGGCTGAACCGCAGTTGGTTTAAATATTAAGGATTTGAAAGAAATGGCAAAAATCACATCTTTGCGCGTTAACGAGCGTAATGTGGCAGGTAAGGGGGCCGCACGCGCCGAACGCCGCGCCGGTTTGATTCCCGGTGTTATTTACGGAGAAAAGAAAGCTCCGATTATGTTTTCGATTTCGGCACTGGACTTGGATGCCCAGATGCGCCAGAAAGGTTTCTGGACGCGCCAGTTTGAAATTGAAGTCGGCAAAACCAAATGCCATGCTATTTGTCAGGACATTCAGACGGATCCCGTATCCGATCGTCCTGTTCACGTTGACTTTTTGCGTATTTCCGGAAATACGGAAATCGTTATCGAAGTTCCCGTTATGTACGAAAACGAACTGGCTTGCCCGGGTATCAAGCTGGGCGGTTCTTTGAACGCGATTTATCGTACGATTGAAGTTTCTTGCAAACCGAAAGACATTCCCGAAACGTTGTTTGTCGATTTGACGGGCTTGGAAATCAACGACGTTGTGAAGATGTCCGACGTCAAGTTCCCGGCAGGTGTCAAGCCGGTTGAAGAAGAAGACGTAACGATTGCTTCTATTGCGGCGCCTTCGACGGAAACGGTTGAAGAACCTGCTCCTGCGGCGGATGCGGCTGCGACGGATGCAGCGGCGGCTTCCGGGACGCCTTCGGCTTCTTAATCAAAGGATATTTGCCGTGTTTCTTTTTGTGGGTCTTGGGAATCCGGGATCGGAGTATAAGGGAAATCGGCATAATACAGGATTTATGGCGGCGGACGAACTTGTCCGCCGCTATAATTTTTCTTTGTGGCGTTCCCGATTTAATGCCGAAACGGCAGAAGGGGAAATCGGCGGCGAAAAGGTTTTGCTGATTAAGCCGCAAACATTTATGAACAATTCCGGCGAATCCGTTTATGCGGCGATGTCGTTTTATAAGCTTCCCGTCGGAAATATAGTCGTATTTCACGACGAAATGGACGTTCCCGTAGGCAAAGTCAAAGCAAAAATCGGCGGCGGCGCCGGCGGGCATAACGGATTGCGCAGCATAGATTCCAGATGCGGAACGGATTATGCGCGCGTTCGGATAGGAATCGGGCACCCTGCGGACAGAAGCTTGGTTGTGCCTTATGTATTATCGAATTTTTCCAAAGAAGAAAAAAACATTCTTGAGACGGAATTTGAAGACATAGCCGAAGCGGCACCGTATTTAATTACGGGTGGTCCGGCGGAATTTACGTCTCGTTTGGCGGTCATCCAATCAAAAAAGAAAAAAGGGTAAGGACATGGGATTTAATTGCGGAATCGTAGGGTTGCCGAATGTCGGAAAATCGACGTTGTTTAACGCGCTGACATCAACGATGGCGGCTCAGGCGGCGAATTATCCGTTTTGTACGATAGAACCGAACGTCGGGCGTGTCGCCGTTCCCGATTCGCGATTGGAAATTTTGTCCGAACTGGCAAAGTCTCAAAAAACGATATATACGCAGCTGGAGTTTGTTGACATTGCGGGATTGGTGCGCGGCGCGTCAAAGGGCGAAGGCTTGGGAAACCAATTTTTGGCAAATATTCGCGAAGTCGATGCGATCGTACATGTTCTGCGTTGTTTTGAAAACAATGACATTACGCATGTGGAAGGGACGATAGATCCGGTTCGCGATGCGGAAACGATAGAAACGGAATTGATGCTGGCGGATTTGGACAGTCTGGAACGCCGCATTGTCCCGATTGAAAAGAAAGCAAAATCGGGGGAAAAAGACGCCAAAGTCCAAATGTCGGTCATGGAACCGGTATTGAATGCGTTAAGAGAGGGAAACCCCGCCCGTTTAATTACGTTTGACGACGAAGAACGTCAAAAGATTTACAAGCAACTGTTTTTATTGACGGCAAAGCCGATTTTATACGTTTGCAACGTGGACGAAGGATCGGCGGCTACGGGGAATGCTTTTTCGGACAAAGTCTTTGAGCGGGCAAAAAAAGAAGGTAATCAGGCGGTTATTATTTCTGCCGAAATCGAATCCGAAGTCGCGCGTCTGACCGACCCCGAAGAACAAAAAGAATTTTTAGAAACGCTGGGCTTGCAGGAAACGGGATTAAACCGCGTTATTCAAGCGGGATATCGGTTATTGGATTTGATGACGTTTTTCACGGTCGGTCCGAAAGAATCGCGGGCATGGACGATCAAAAAAGGAATGTGCGCACCGCAGGCGGCGGGCGTTATCCATTCCGATTTTGAAAAAGGCTTTATTCGCGCCGAAATCATATCTTATGAAGACTTTGTCGAATGCAAGAGCGAAGCGCGCGCACGCGAGCTGGGCAAGCTTCGTTCGGAAGGCAAAACCTATGAAATGCAGGACGGCGATATCTGCCATTTCCTGTTTAACGTTTAAGGCTTAAAAATGAGATTGGCGTTATATGAACCCGACATACCGCAAAATACGGGAACGTTGATGCGGTTGGCGGCGTGCTTTGACGTTCCCGTGGATATTATCGAACCGTGCGGTTTTATTTTTGATGACAAGCGGATGCGTCGTGCGGGGATGGATTATCTGGATATGGTAAACGTAACGCGCCACGATTCATGGGATAAATTTTTTGACGCTCATCGCGGTCGTATCGTATTGCTGACGACGAAAGGACATCGATCTTATGCGGATTTCGAATTTCGCGAAGACGACATCTTGTTGCTGGGGCGTGAAAGCGCAGGAGTTCCCGAAAACGTCCATCAGGCGGTTGACGTACAATTAAGGATACCGATGCGTCCCGAAGCGCGTTCAATCAATGTCGCTTTGGCGGGATCGATTGTCTTGGGCGAAGCGTTGCGTCAGACGGGGCATTTTTCGAAATTATCCGTTTAAGCGCCGCGTTTTCCGAAAATAGCGGAACCGACGCGTACAAAAGTCGCTCCTTGTTGGACGGCGACGGGATAATCGTCGCTCATGCCCATGCTTAATTCTTTAACGCCGGCGTCTTTGGCAAGCTTTTTTAAAAAAGCAAAATGAGGAGCAGGTTCGTCATCAACGGGCGGAATGCACATCAGCCCGATGACATTCAGAGAATATTTTTCTTGGCAAAGCTTAACGAAACTGACGGCATCTTTGGGAGAAACGCCTGATTTTTGGGGTTCTTCTCCGGTATTGACCTGAACGAAGCAAGGCAGAAAACGATTTTGTTTTTTCATTTCCTCAGCCAGTTTTTCAGCCAATTCAGGGCGGTCAAGGCTTTCGATGACATCAAACAAAGCGACGGCTTCTTTAGCTTTGTTTGTTTGCAATCCGCCGATTAAATGCAATTTGACGTCAGGATACAGAGCTTTTAATTCCGGCCATTTTTTTTGAGCTTCCTGAACGCGGTTTTCGCCGAAGATTCGGTGGCCTTCGTTTAACAAAGGGATAATTTTATCCGCATTGTGCGTTTTTGAAACGGCGACCAAAGAAATTTCTTCGGGATTTCTTTGCGCGTCTTTTGCGGCGTTGCGAATGTTTTCAAGGACTTGGCGGTAATTTTCCGAAAGACACATGCGAAAGCTCCGATAATCAGAAAGAAGGCGTCAGAACGACAAGTTGAACCCTGTTGAAACGGCAAGCCCTTCATTGCTTTTTCCGCGAGATTTATCTGCGGATTCATATTCGACGTATCCGACGTTGACGAACGTTCCGATGCCGGCGCCAAGCTGGTAGTTTCCGGCGAGCTGGTAAAGGTTATATTCGTCGTCACCGTCGAAAGCGTAATTGCTTTTGGAGGAATGGAAATAGTTCAAGCTGGTTTCAAAGGGTCCGAAAGAATAGCTGATGCCGGCATCCCACGCATATCCGTTCAAATCGTTATCCAACACGGCGACGGATGATTTCGGGGCATCGACATAACGGTATGATCCGCCGAAATTCCAGTTTCCCGAACCGATATTTAAGCCGCCGGCGTATTCTTTGACGCTTTTTGTTTTTTCGCGCAGAAGGGAAATATTTCCGCCGTTATCTTCAAATGTTGCGACGAACGGTTTATAGGTTGTGAAAGAAACGCTGGAAGCGATATTAAACGCGCCGAAACTTTGTTCATATAGACCGACGGCGACCAAACCGTCTTTGAATTTTCGGTTCAAAGGGACGCTGCTTGTCGGGAACAGCAGGTTATTGTTGTCCTGACCTTTGGTACTGTTGCCGGGCAAGAAACTGACCCCTGCGGTAAATCCGGCAAAAGTCGGAGTAATGTAAGAAATTTTGGTAGAGATATCGTCAAACAAAGGATAAGTAGCGTTATGCAACGTAAACCCGTTCGGCGGGACAATAAGCTGGTCGTAATCGGAATCCTGCAAACCGATGGTACTGAAATCAGGGGCTGTGACGGACATTTGATAAGCGACATTTTTAACGTTTCCGATGATGACGCGTCCGAGAGAGGAATCGACGGTCATATAAGATTCGTCAATGGTTTTTGATGCGGTTGAAGGATCGGTTCCCGCTTCCAACTGAACCATGGCGCCGATGACGATTCCGTTATTAAGGCGAGCTTTCCCCGAAAAGTAGATTTCGGCGTTACCGATGACGTCAAAGCTATTATATTTTCCGATCGGGAACGGAGTTCCGAGTTCGGAAGAGACCAAAGTATCTCTTTTTTGGTTGGCATAAACGCCGTACCATGTTACGTAGCCGCCCAAGCCCAACTGTATCGGTGCCGGAGGGGGTTGCGTTTCGGCAAGAGCCGTCGAAGCGGCCATTACGGAAGCCAGAGCGGCGGACAGTGCGATTTTTTTCATAAAATGACTCCGAAGAAGCGTTGTTACAACTTTAAACGTAAGAAGTCTTTGTTGTAAATAAGAATTTTGACCTGCATAAAAGGCGATAAAGGATTTGGTTAAGCGGAAAAATATGTTAAAAACGAACCCGTAAAAGCATTATTAAGGCGAACAATGAAAACCGAAACGGCGAGAACAGCGATAATTTTATTTCTTTTCGGCATACTGTCCGGTTGCGGTACGGTACCGGTGGAATACAAATATCCCGAAAAGGTTAAGGGCAAATACGAAATGCCGAACGAAAGAACCGAAGCGTTAAAACAGGACAAATTGTTCGGAGCGAAAGGTTTTGACTTTTTTTCAAAAGACAAAGCGCCCGAAACCCAAATCGGGGTTAATTCGTACTTATGGCAATCTGCGTTAAAGACGCTTTCGTTTATGCCGTTGTCTTCGGCGGATCCGTTCGGCGGGGTCATTATTACGGACTGGTATTCTCCGCCGTCGTTTCCGAAGGAACGTTTTAAACTTAATGTCCTGATTTTGACGGATACGTTGCGGGCGGACGGGCTGAAAGTTACGGTTTTCAGGCAAGTTAAAGACGAAAAAAACGAATGGAAGGACATAAAATCGGATCCCGCTGTTGCACTTAGGATGGAAAATGCTATTCTAGCCGGAGCGCGGCGAATGCGCATGTCGGCAACAGGACAATAACTTTAATTATCGAAAGCACTGTCATCATGATCGAAGAACGTTTTAATTTCCGCACGACGGAAGAAAAATGGCAAAAGGAATGGGAAAAGCAAGAAGCTTTTAAAGCGTCGGAAAACAGCGACAAACCGAAATACTATGCTTTGGAAATGTTTCCGTATCCGTCGGGGAAAATCCACATGGGGCATGTGCGCAACTATGCGATGGGGGATGTTATCGCCCGTTTTAAAAAGGCTCAGGGCTATAACGTATTGCACCCGATGGGATGGGATTCTTTCGGTCTTCCCGCGGAAAACGCAGCCATCAAGCACGGAGTCCATCCTGCGAAATGGACGCGCGAAAATATTGCCAATATGCGCGAAGAAATGAAAAAGATGGGGCTTTCCATTGATTGGAGCCGCGAAGTTTCCACCTGCGAACCCGAATATTACAAGCACGAACAAAAAATGTTTTTGGATTTTTTGAAAAAGGGGCTTGCCTATCGCAAAGATTCCTGGGTGAACTGGGATCCGGTCGAAATGACGGTTTTGGCGAACGAACAGGTCGTTGACGGCAAAGGGTGGAGATCGGGCGTTCCCGTTGAACGCAGAAAGCTGTCTCAGTGGTCGTTAAAGATTACGCAGTATGCGGACGAATTGCTGGAAGGGTTAAAGACTTTGACGGGCTGGCCCGAAAAAGTCCGCACGATGCAGGAAAACTGGATCGGCAAATCGTACGGTGCGTATCTTTATTTCCCCGTAAAAGGGACGGATCAGACGCTGGAAGTGTTTACGACCCGTGCGGATACGTTGTTCGGCGCTTCTTTTTGCGCGATTTCTCCGCAACATCCGATTGCGTTGGAATTGGCTAAAACCAATCCCGAACTTGCGAAATTCATCAAGGAATGCGAAGCGCTCGGAACCAGCGTTGCCACGATCGAAGCGGCGGAAAAGAAAGGCTTTGATACCGGATTGAAGGTTTTGCATCCCTTCCCCGAAGAATTCAAAGCGTTGGGAGGCAATCCCGAATTACCGCTGTATGTGGCGAACTTTGTTTTGATGGAATACGGAACGGGGGCGATTTTTGCATGTCCGGCGCACGATCAGCGCGACTTGGACTTTGCCCGCAAGTACGGCTTGCCCGTTCGCGTCGTCGTGGCGCATAAGGATGAAGGCATTCCCGTCGTGACGGACAAGGCTTTTGACGACATAGAGGACGGCGTTGCCGTCAATTCGGCGTTTTTGGACGGAATGCGTACAAAAGACGCCATAAAAGCCATGATTGAACGTTTGGAAAAAATCAATCGAGGCAAGGCGACGGTTCAATACCGTTTGCGCGATTGGGGCGTATCGCGCCAGCGTTATTGGGGATGTCCGATTCCCGTCATTCACTGTGAACATTGCGGCATTGTTCCCGTTCCCGAAAAGGATTTGCCCGTTTTGTTGCCCGAAGACGTAAAGTTTGACAAACCCGGCAATCCTTTGGAACATCATCCGACTTGGAAACATACGGTATGCCCCGTGTGCGGCAAGCCGGCTTTGAGAGAAACGGACACGTTTGACACGTTTTTTGAATCGTCTTGGTATTTTGCGCGTTTTTGCGCGCCGCATGAAACGGACAAGCCCTTTACCCGCGAAGCCGTAGATCGTTGGTTGCCGGTTGATCAGTATGTCGGCGGTATCGAGCATGCCGTTTTGCATTTGCTTTATGCGCGCTTTTTCACGCGAGCTTTGCGCGATTGCGGGTATCTGAGCGTATCCGAACCGTTTAAGGGGCTGTTCACGCAAGGCATGGTTTGCCACGAAACGTACAAAGACAAGGACGGCAACTGGCTTTTCCCGACGGAAGTGGAAAAGAAAGCGGACGGAACGGCGGTAAAGATTTCCGACGGTTCGCCCGTGGAAGTCGGTCGTTCGGAAAAAATGAGCAAATCGAAATACAATCTGGTCGATCCGGAAACGATTTTAAAGACGTACGGAGCCGATGCGGCTCGTGTGTTCATGCTGTCGGACACGCCGCCCGAACGTGATTTGGAATGGACGGAAGCCGGCATAGACGGCGCGTGGCGTTATGTGAACCGCTTGTGGCGTTTGCAGCTGTCCTGCCCGCAGGAAGTTTCCGTGCCTTCGGAACTGTCTGACGCGGCGGACAAACTGATGCGCCAAACGCATAAAACGGTGGCGCTGGTCACGGAAGACTTGGACAAGCTGCGCTTCAACGTCGCTTTGGCGCGGTTGCGCGAATTGACGAATGCGATTTCCGATTTGAAGCCTTCGGACGATTCTGAAAAATGGGCGTGGAGAGTATCGTTTGAAACGTTGGTTCGCCTGTTATCTCCGATTGCGCCGCATTTGGCTGAAGAAATGTGGCATAATTTGGGACATAACGAGCTGCTTGCGACCTACGAATGGCCGAAAGCCGACGAAGCGTTTTTGTCCGACAACAAGATTACGCTGGCCGTTCAGGTACAGGGAAAATTGCGCGGCACGATAGAAGTCCCCGCCGATTACGACGAGGAAGAAGCCAAAAAAGCGGCTTTGGCTTTAGGTCCCGTCCAAGCGCAAATTGCCGGCAAAACGGTTCGTAAAATCATTGTTGTAAAGAACAAGATTATCAATGTCGTTGTATAAATCTTTTTTAGGAATGATTGCTGTTTTGGCTTTGTCGTCCTGCGGGTTCCGCCCGTTGTACGTCGGAGCCGAAACGGCTGATTCTTTTTCGGGAAGCCGTGTCGTTTCGGATTTGTCGACGGTTTTTATTGACGAGATTCCCGAACATACGGGACAAATTCTGCGCCGCCGTCTGGTGAGCAGAATCTCGCCGAAAGGCAATCCTGAAAATCCGAAATACGAGCTGAGCGCATATATTGTCGAAGCTTCGGAATATCAGCAAGCCATTCGTTTGGATAATATGGCGACCCGAACGACGTTGATTTATACGGCGGAATACGTTTTAAAATCTTTCCCCGAGGGCAAGGTTTTATTAAAAGACAGAACGACCTCTCGAGCCAGCTACAACATATTGGAATCTCCGTATGCGACGGACGTTGCGGAAGAAGACGCCAAAAAAAGAATGATGGAAATTATCGGAGACAACATATCACTTCGCGTTGCGACCTATCTGAAGAATAAAGGTCACACAAAAGAAGCGGAAGAACGTCAAGACGGGGCGAATCAATGACGAAACTGACCCAAACGGGTTTTTCGGCGTTATTGTCAAAAGAAGATCCGTCCGTCAAGGCGGTTCTTTTTTACGGTCAGGACGAAGGCTTGATAGAAGAATGCCGGCAAAAGCTGACGGCTTCTGTAGTTCCCGATTCCAAAGACCCGTTTCGGATTGTCGATTTAACTCAGGCTCAGGCCAAAGACGACATTGCCGTTTTATATGACGAAGCCAACGCCGTTTCTTTAATGGGGGGACGGCGGGTCATCCGTTTCAGAAACGTTGACAACAACTTTACGCCTGTAATGAAAGAGTTTCTGTCGGATTATAAAGGGGACAGCCTGATTATTCTGACAGGGGGCAATCTGACGACGAAAGGGTCTTTGCCTCAGCTGTTTGAAAAAGCGTCGAATGCCAAAGTTATGGCATGTTATCCCGACGAAGGCGGCGCTTTGAAACAGTTTGTGTATCAAACGTTACAGGAAAACGGATTTGATGCGACTCCGGAAGCGCTGAATTTTATTTCCGATAATTTAGGGGCGGACAGGCTGCTTTCGCGTTCGGAATTATCGAAACTGATGGCATATATGGGGCGTGAAACCGCCATATCGATAGAAGATGCGATGGCGTGCATCGGCGATGCATCGGCATTATCGACGGATCAGATGATTTATGCAATGGCGGACGGGGATCAAACCGTTTTGCATGAAACGTTGGATCGCCTTTATGCGGAAGGCGAACTGCCGATAACGTTGTTGCGATCGGCTTGCAATCATTTTAAACGGCTGCACGTTGTCGTTTCAAAAGTCCAAAACGGGACAGATGTTGATACGGCGATGCGTTCGCTGTTTCCTCCGGTTCATTTTAAGCGTACGGCGGATTTTAAACGTCAGATAAGGTTATGGAACACGAATAAAATATCCAGAGCCTTGGAGCTGTTGGTTGAAGCAGAACGGGAATGCAAGCGTGCGGGACGACCGCAGGATTTGATTTGTGCGCGAGTTTTTTTGCAAATAGCGGCGCAGGCGAAACGTTAAGGAGCAGAATGAAAGATGTCTTTTTCATATCAACAGGAATTGCTTAGGAAATCCGTACATTTAAGTTCGCTTTGGATGGTTTTGGCGGTTTGTTTTCTGCCGCGGACTTTTTTATTGTTTCTGTTTGGCGTGCTGTTGATTTTAAATATTTGCATAGAATACGGCTATTATAAAAACCAGCCTTTTTGCCAAACGGTATACGGAAAACTGTTCGGAAAAATGTTACGGGAAAAAGAAACGGACGGAAAATTTCATTTAAGCGGGTCTCCGTATGTTTTGGGGGCGGCGTTTGCGGTAACTCTTTTATTTCCCAAAGAAGCGGCGGCAACGGCATTAACAGTGATGTTTTTGGGGGATACGGCGGCAGCGTTGTTCGGCAGAAAATACGGAAAACATAAAATAAATGACGGGAAAAAAAGCGTGGAAGGCTCTTTGGCGTTTTTTAGCGTTTCTTTGGCAGTGCTGTACTTTTTCTCGATAGTCTATGATTTTCCCGCGCTGGTTTGGATGGCGGGAATCGGCGGAATTTTTTTGGCGACCTTGGCCGAGGTTTACGAAGACAAGCTTCGCATAGACGATAATTTGTCGGTTCCTTTGTGTGTCGGTTTTGCGTTATCGGCAATGTTATGAAAAGGAATCTTTTTATTTCTTTTGCCGTATTGGCGCTGATTTTGTTTGTTTTTGAAAAAACGGACTGGGATATAAAGTTTCAAGATTGCTTTTTTGACGGCGGGTGGCTGATTTCCGCACGGATGCACCAAAAATTATCGCCGTTTTTTTATCGCGGCTTTAAAATCTTTACGGCAAGCGTCGGTGCCGTTTGCCTGTTTTGTTTTTTGCTTTCGTTCAAAAAAGAGGCGTTGCGGAAATACAGAGCCTCAGTTTTAATGCTGTTGCTAAGCCTGATTTTCGTTCCGGTTATCGTCGCGGGCGGAAAACAGGTGACAAATCAATATTGTCCGAAACATATCGTTCGGTACGGCGGACCGGTTCCTTACGTGGGCGTTTTTGAATCTTATCCGAAAGATTTCGTTCAAATCAAAAATGGCAAATGCTTTCCCGCGGGGCATGCAACAAGCGGGTTTGCTTTTATGGGGCTGTTTTTTTGTTTTGCGTCGCGCAAAAAACGTATTGCGGGCTTGGCTTTCGGGATTATTGCAGGCTGGATCGCCGGAACATACCAGATGTTTCGCGGCGAACATTTTTTATCGCACACGTTGGTCAGCATGACGGCTTCTTGGATAGTTGTCAGCGCGATTTACTGTCTTTTGAAGCGTTTTTATAAAGATCCCGCCAATGCGACGCATGCTGATAATAACTGACGGCGCCTTCCAACAAGTCGGGCAAAACTTCTTTCGTTTGTTTTCCGTTTTTGTAATAGGTAACGGCTTTTACGGGTTTTAAGACGACCAGATCTTTGTCTTTTGAATAACCGATGAATTGGTAATTGCTGACAAAATATCGAGAGGCGTAATCCGGCTTGAGAGCGTCTTTTCCGTAAAAAACGCTGTCGTAATTAAAGTTCAATAATCCCAGCAACGTCGGCAACATATCGATTTGGCTGACGGGGAAATCATATCTTGCGGGCTTAATGTGGTTAGGAGCATAGAAAATAAGCGGAATACGATGCGTTTCGGGATTTAGTTCCTGTTTTCCCGCGCTGCCTGCGCCGTGGTCGGCAATGAAAACAAACAGGGTATTGTTAAACCAAGGCTTTGTTTTTGCGTTTTTTATAAGCTCTCCGACCGCAAAATCGGCGTATTTGACGGCTCCGAAACGGTTTGTTTTGGAGGGGATGTCGATTTTTCCTTCCGGATAAGAAAACGGACGGTGATTTGACGTTGTCATGACCAGCTGCAAGAACGGCTTTTTTTGACGGTAAGAATTATCGGCTTCGAAAATGACACGGTCAAAGATGTCTTCGTCGGAAACGCCCCATATGTTGGCGTGACGAATTTTTTTGTCATCCAAATCGGTTCTGTCGATGACTTTGAACCCGTTGTTTCCGAAGAAATAATTCATATTGTCAAAGTAGCCGTATCCGCCGTAAAGCCATTTAAGATCATATCCTTTTCGGTTAAAGATTGAACCGATCGAATATAAATTTTCGTTTCCTTTCCGTCGCAGGATTGACATTCCCGGCAACGGCGGGACGGAAAGACTGACGGCTTCCAGACCTCGGACGGTTCTGGTTCCGGTCGCGTAAGTTCTGCTGAAAAAGATGCCTTCGCGCGACAATTTTGACAGGTTCGGCGTTAACGTGTAGCGGGGATGCAATTCGTCAAAGAATTCATATCCCATGCTTTCCATGACGACGATGATAACGTTTAATTTTGTTTCGGGTTGTTCGGATTTGACGGATCGTTCAATGGATTCTCCGTTATTTTTAAATTCGACGTTTTTTTGTTTCAGGTCTTTTTTTAGGAACGCGGTATTTTGGCTGTTAAGTCTGGTGACATAAAAATCGTTATAGTTCAGTTCATTTTTGATAAAGGCGCTGAACAGGCTGTAAAAACCGTCTTTTGAGACTTCGTTATTATACCTGTTTTGCCCTTTTTCTGCCAACTTGATATCTACGGCAAAGAAAGAAATTACGCATAAGGAAATAAGGCAGAGCAAAGAGCACAAACGTTTTTTTAAACTTGGCGGCGTTACGTTCGGGAAAAGGTATTTTTTGAACAAGAACGCCAAAGCGACGGAAAAAAATAAGACCAGAGCGAGAATTTTAAAAACCGGATAAGATTGCAAAATATTTCCGATGACTTCTTTTGTATAGATCAAATAATCTACGGCAATGAAATTAAAAGAAGATTCAAATTCTTCCCAAAAAATGCATTCGGCGACGTCTTCGAGAATATTGACGAACAGGAATAAAGCGAACAGGCATAAAGTAATTTTTTTATCGAGCGGCGAGTAAATTTTATGTTGAGGCAATGCTGCAAAATACAGAGCCAATGGAACGGCCATGTATAAGAAAGAAACGGTTGTCTGCAGCCACAGTACCGAAAAGACGCGTAACATGGGCAGGAAAGAAAGATCCATATTTGAGCGTTCGACGAAGCACAAAACGGAAGTTTCAATCAATTCGATGAGGAGAGCGGAAATGTAAAAAGGGCAAAGCCGCCGAAAAGTATATAACATTTTAGTTATTCTCCTCTTTTTTAAAGACGGGAGAAGAAAACATAAAAACCGACGAAGGTCAAGGGATTATTTTAAGTTTTGTTTTTTCTTTTTTTGCCAAAACGTACGGTAAGTCTTCTACGGGGCTTTTTTTCAGATAATTTTTTAATTTTCGCATTTTATCAACGCCCGTCCAGCGTGTAGGTCCGATGCTGACTCCCGGGATTGCTGACGGGTCGAAATAGCCTTGTCCCAAAGCGGCGACGGTTGTAAAGACGGCTGATTTGACGAGGGTATCGGCTAATTTTTCTTTTCGTTCTTTTGCGGACAAAGTTAACTTAGGTTCTTTTTTGTCTGATTTCAGGAACTTTGCGGCATCTTGCAACAGATGAGCATTATACAGCGCTTTTCCGACGACGATCGAACCGATGAAGGCGGCTCCCGACCAAGGACCGAAATGAGCGGCAAGCAAAGCCGTTCCGCCCAATCGTACGGTCAGATGTCCTGCCATTTTTATCCAAGGGCGTTGGGTATAAAGGAATTTCTTTTTCTTGAGGTTTTTAGGAACTTCAAGACCTTTTGCCATGAATTCGGCGATTTTTGCTTTTCTGGCTTTTTCTTCGGCACGCCGTTCCATCATGGTGTCATAAGCCCAGTGAGCTTTATCGGCAATCATGTAATACGTGACGGCCATTGCGCCGCCTAAAGTGGCGGCACCGAGCGTTGCGGCGACTTTGACGGCGGGTTTTTCGTTGAAATCATAAATATCCGAAACGACTTTGCCGACTTTTTTAGCGGCGAATTTCAGCGCGTTAAAGATTTTTTTCGGCTGTCGCATGACTTTTTTCAAAAATCGGGCGGCAGGCGACGGCTTTGCTTCGTTTCGATTAACGCCGTCATGGACGGTAATTTCCTTTGATTTTGCAAAGAATTCGGCAATCGGCGCCAGCTTGTCCAAATCTTTTTCATAAGAAGCCCGTGTTCGGGCATCAGGCTGGATATTTGAAACGTTAATGCCTTCGTCTTTTGCCAAAGCCCATATTTTTTGTTTGTCGGCTTCATCTGTATCGGCACAAACGTCCGTCCAACCCAGCGACGCGACAACCCGTAAGGCGGACGCGATGTCTTTATCGTTAAAATCGCCTTTTATGGCGACGGATTTATCCGTTCCCGTTATGCAAACATTTCTGTTTTTAAACTTCATTTCCAATCCGGGAAGGCTGTCGTTATTGCGAACGACGCGCAAATAAGCCAAATCTTTGCGTTCTTCGGCGGACAAAGCCTGATGAACGGCGCAAACGCGTTCGGGAGTTAATTCACTCCCTTTGTTATCAGGCGTTTGATTGTTCAGTTCGATTCTGCTCATTTTTTCGGATATCCGTCTTGTAACCTTATAAAAAGTATGGCACAGGGTTTTCGGAAAAACAAGTCTATTTTTTTGTCTAAAATAAGGATTTTTCTGAAATTAAAAAAGCCTCTTTTTCTTTTTGGAATCAGAGGCTTTTTTAAGTTTTTTCCGAACGGATCAGCCCAAAACTTTTTTAAAAATAAAGTCAATTTGGCGGGTATAAAAGGACGTATCGAACAATTCCTTTAATTTTTGTTCGGGCAGGACGGCAACGACTTCGGGGTCTGCGCTCAGCAAGTCGCAGAAAGTTCCTTCATTTGCCCAAACTTTCATGGCGTTTCTTTGAACCAGACGGTAAGCGTCTTCGCGGCTCAGACCTTCATCGACCATCGCCAGCATGATGCGTTGCGAAAAAATCAGCCCTTTCAGCCGGTTTAAGTTTGCCAGCATATTTTCGGGATAAACCAACAGTTTTTCGACAATTCCCGTCAGTCTGTTTAACGCGAAATCCAAACCGATCATAGAATCGGGCGCAATGATGCGTTCGTTCGAAGAATGAGAAATATCGCGTTCATGCCACAGCGCGACGTTTTCCAAAGCCGGAATGACATAAGACCTGATCAATCGGGCAAGCCCCGTCAAATTTTCGGACAGGACGGGATTTCGTTTGTGAGGCATGGCGGACGATCCTTTTTGTCCTGCAGAGAAGAATTCTTCGACTTCGCGGACTTCCGTTCGTTGCAGGTGTCTGATTTCGACGGCCAGCCGTTCAATTGAGCTTGCAACGACCGCGACGGCGGCAAAAAACGCGGCGTAACGATCGCGGGGAATGACTTGCGTGGAAACAGGTTCGGGGGTCAATCCCAATTTTTCTGCGACATACTGTTCAACGCGGGGATCGATCGTGGCAAAAGTCCCGACGGCACCCGATATGGCGCATGTTGAAACTTCTTTTTTCGCGGTTATCAAACGTTCTTTATTGCGTTCAAATTCGGCATAAAATCCCAGCATTTTTAATCCGAACGTCGTGGGTTCCGCATGGATGCCGTGGCTGCGTCCGATGCACACCGTGTATTTGTGTTCCAAAGCCCGTTTTTTCAAAGCTTCAAGCAATCTGTCGACGTCTTTAATCAAAATATCGACGGACTGTGTCAGGCGCATGTTAAAAGACGTATCCAAAACATCGGAAGACGTCATGCCCTGATGCATATATCTTGCGGAGTCGCCGACATTTTCTCCGACGTTTGTCAAAAAAGCGATCACGTCGTGTTTAACGACGGCTTCGATTTCGTCGATGCGTTTGGGATCGAATTTTCCTTTTTCCCGAATGTCTTTAACGGCGGATTCGGGGATTTTTCCTAATTTTGCCAAAGCTTCGCAAGCGCAAGCTTCGATTTCGAACCAAGTTTTGAATTTATTTTCGTCGGTCCAAACGGCGGACATTTCAGGGCGACTGTATCTGGGAATCATTCGGGCACCTTTGTTTTTAAAAAAAGACTTTCCCCGAAGCGGGAAATTTTGTTTACTGTCAGTAATATGAACAAAGGAGAAAAAAATGCAAACAGAAACAATCATCCGCGCCGTTGATTATATGCCTGCTCCGTTACAGCCCATTGAAGGGCTGGATCCCGTCAGGACATCCGAAACGGACGGCATGGTCATGCGTTTGTTCGGCGCCGTTCCCGATTATTCCAAAAAGGCTTATGAAAAGCTGTGGCAGGAAGTCTTTAACGCCGATGAAAAAGAAATGGTCGATTATTGCCGTTCAAAGGGGATTGACGTTTTGGACGACGCCAAAAAACCCGTTCCCGGGTGGCGGGATATCGCCGTGATGCTCAAGGCGGTGGACACAAAGCTGATTGAACGGGCTTAAGATAAAAAAAAGAGGAGCTTTCGGGCTCCTCTTTTTTCGTTCTGTCGGGTCGTTTTAATCAACGGCTCGCATCATAAAGGCGGTAACCTTTTGCGAAAATCCCGCAGGATCGTTAATCGGTTCGCCTTCAATGATTTTTGCCTGGTCATAGAGGACTTTGACCAAATCTTTGTTTGTGTCGCCCGTATCACCGGCGGCGACTTTTGCGGCAAGCTTTTTAATCAGCGGATGGCGCGGATTGATGTCCAGATAATGAGTGCTGGCATACAGCGTCGGCTGGTTATGCTGGCGCATCATGCGTTCCAGATGGATGGACACTTCGCCGTCTCCGGAAGTCAGAGCGACGGGGCTGCGCGTTAAACGTTCCGTCGGGCGGACTTCTTTGATTTCGTCGCCGATGACGTCTTTCATGAATTTCGTCAAAGCGTTAATTTCTTCATCGGGCGCTTTTTCTTCCAATCCGGTTTGATCCGTAATCAGCAGCGTTTCCAGCTCTTTTGCGCCGGCGGCAACGGTTTTGACGGGGAAATCCTTATAAGTTGTCAGGCTTTGAGGCCAAAATTCGTCAATCGGATCGGTTAACAGCAACACTTCGATTCCTCTGGCGGCAAAGCCTTCCAGCTGAGGATTGTGGCGCAGAACCGACAAATTATCGCCCGTAACGTAATAGATGCTTTTTTGCCCGTCTTTCATGCGGGAAACGTAGTCTGCCAAAGACGTCAGACCTTCGCCGTTCGTGGAATAAAAACGGCACAGTTCGGCAATATCGTCACGGTTTGAAGCGTCTTCAAACAGTCCTTCTTTTAAAACGATGCCGAAAGCATCCCAGAATTTTTCGTAATCTTCCTTATTTTCGGAACGTTTTTTCAACTCGCCCAAGATTCTGCGCGTAACCCCTGTTTTGATTTTTGCCAGCACAGGCGTTTTTTGCAGCATTTCGCGGCTGACGTTCAAGGGCAGTTCTTTCGTATCAATGATGCCTTTGACAAAGCGCAAATAGTTCGGAAGCATATCCGCGATTTGGTCGGTAATAAAGACGCGGTTGATATAAAGCTTGATCTGAGCGTTGCGGTTGGGTTGGAAAATATCGAACGGCGTTTTGGACGGAATGAACATCAACGCCGTATATTCGATGGTTCCCTCTGCTTTGTAGTGCAAAATGTCCCAAGGATCGTCAAACGCGTGGGAAATATGGCGGTAAAAATCGTAGTATTGTTCCTGAGTAATTTCCGCTTTGTTTCTGGTCCACAGGGCGCTTGCCATATTTACGGTTTCCGTTTCGCCCATGAAATGCATGATGACGGGGAAAGAAATATGGTCGGAGAACTGGCGGACGATTTGGCGGATTTCGCCGGCATCTGCGTATTGATAGTGGTCGGGTTTCAGATACAGCGTGATTTTTGTTCCGCGCGAAACGTTTTCTTCTTCTTTGACGGTGAAAGACCCCGATCCTTCGGAAGACCACAGCCAACCTTGTTCTTCGCCGGCTTTTTTGGATCTGACTTCGACTTTGCTTGCGACCATAAAGGCGGAATAAAAGCCGACGCCGAACTGTCCGATGATGGTTGCGTCTTTTTGCGCGTCTCCGGTCAGGTTGTTCAGGAATTCGGCAGAGCCCGATTTTCCGATGCTGCCCAAATCTTTAATCAAATCTTCTTTGTTCATACCGATTCCGTTATCGGAAATCGTCAGGGTATGAGCGTCTTTGTCAGGAAAGATATCGATTTTAAATTCGCCGTCGCCTTTGGCGATATCGGGCTTCATAATGGCGGCATAGCGCAGTTTGTCGCAAGCATCCGAAGCGTTTGAAATCAATTCTCTTAAAAAAATGTCCGTGTTTGAATATAAAGCGTTAACGACAATATCCAGAACTTTTCCGACTTCGGCCTGGAATTGCAATTTTTCTTCCGACATTATAACCTCCGTTTTTTGACAGCGCCATTTATATGGTATGCTGAATGACGTTTTGCAACGGGTGGGGAAAGTTTTTTTAAGATGCCTTCTTTAGTCAGTGCTTTGCTGGGGCCGACGAATACCGGAAAAACGTATTTCGCGGTTGAAAAGATGATGTCGCGCAAGACGGGGATGATCGGTTTTCCCTTGCGTCTTTTGGCGCGTGAAAACTACGATCGCGTTGTTGCGAAGTGCGGTGCGGACAAAGTCGCGCTGATTACGGGTGAAGAAAAAATCGTTCCCGAATCACCGTCATATTTCATCTGCACGGTAGAAGCGATGCCGATGGAGCGTCAGGTTGATTTTTTGGCGGTTGACGAAATTCAAATGGCGGCGGATGCGGAACGCGGGCACGTTTTTACGGACAGGCTGTTGCACGCCCGCGGGCGCATGGAAACGATGTTTTTGGGGGCGGAAACGATTCGTCCTTTGTTGGAACGGCTTCTTCCCGGCATTTACATAGAGACGCGCCCCCGTTTTTCAAAGCTGAGCTATACGGGCGTAAAGAAGATCACGCGCCTTCCGCCGCGATCGGCGATAGTCGCGTTTTCTTTGTCCGACGTATATGCTTTGGCGGAACTGATTCGCCGCCAAAGGGGCGGAGCCGCCGTCGTCATGGGAGCGCTCAGCCCGCGCACGAGAAATGCGCAAGTGGATATGTTTCAATCCGGCGAAGTCGATTATCTGGTAGCGACCGATGCCATAGGCATGGGATTGAACATGGATATTTCGCATGTTTGTTTTGCGTCATTGCGCAAGTTTGACGGTCAGCGGATGCGTTTGTTGTCTGCGGCCGAGCTGGGTCAGATTGCGGGTCGGGCGGGGCGCCATATGAAAGACGGGACGTTCGGCGTTGCGGCGGAATCATCGTTGCTGCCGCCCGAAACGATAGAGAGGATAGAAGAACACCGTTTTGATTTTTTGGACAGACTTTACTGGCGTAATTCTGATTTAAAGTTTGCGACGTTGGAAAGTCTGATATGTTCATTGAACGTCCGTCCGAACAAAGAAGGGCTGATCAGCGCGCGCAAAGCCGACGATCAGCTGGCGTTGGAAGCTTTGGCAAAGGATTCGGAAACGGCGGCATTGGCGAATCACCCTTCAAGAATCAAGCTGTTGTGGGACGTAGCGAGCATTCCCGATTTTCGCAAGATAACGCCCGAAGCGCATGCCCGTCTTTTATCGGGGATATACCGTTATCTTTCGACGCAAGGCAAAGTTCCCGAAGACTTTTTTGCGCGCCAGGTCAAGAATCTGGATAAGACGGACGGAGACATCGATACATTAACGGGACGTATTGCAGGAATCAGGATTTGGACGTATATTGCACAACGTCGCGGTTGGACAGCCCGTTCCGGGTACTGGCAGGAAGTGACGAAGAGCGTTGAAGACAAGCTTTCGGATGCGTTGCATCAGAAACTGACCCAGCGTTTTGTGGATAGGCGAACATCTGTTTTGGTAAAAGGCATGAAGGCACAGGTAGAATTATTTACGAAGATCGGCGAAGACGGCTCTGTTGAAGTCGAAGGTCAGGAAGTCGGCCGTTTGGAAGGCTTAAAGTTTATCCCCGAAACGGGGGCGGGCAAATTTGCGGACAAGGTATTGATTTCTGCGGCGGAAAAGGCTTTGCAGGATGAATTTAAGACCCGCGTGGCCTCGCTTGTTTCCGGAAATGCGGAAGATTTTTCGTTGGAAAACGACGCGCGCCTGTTCTGGAAAGGTCAGTCTGTCGGCAAAGCCGTCAAAGGGCGCGACATTATGCATCCCGCCGTTCAGGTTTCGGTGCATGAAACGCTGGACGCGTCTCAAGTCGAACAGGTTCGCAATAAACTGTCGTCATGGCTGGATTATTATTTAACGAAATCGGCGCAACCGTTATACAACGCGGTTCGTGTTTTTGACGAAGAAAAGCAGGCGAGCGGCTCTGCGCGCGGCATTTTGTGGCAGACGGTTGAACGTCTCGGAACGATTCCCCGTGCAAATGTCCGTGACTTGCTTAAATCGTTAAGCGAAGACGATAAAAAGGTTTTGGCACGTTCCGGATTGCGTTTGGGCTATGATTTTATCTTTTTCCCGATGCTGTTAAAGCCTGCGGCACAGCGTGTTTGCGCCGTTTTGTGGAAAATCTGGAACGAAAAGACGCAGTACGCGACGGGTTTTGCGACGCAGGGCAAGATGTCCATTCCCGTAGAAAAGGGCATACCGCATGCGCTTTATTTGGTTCAGGGGTATGTTTTGGCGGGCAACCGCGCGATTCGCGTTGACGTTATGGAACGTTTTACGGCGAAATTGCGCGAAGTCACGCGTCAGGAAAAGGACAAACCGCAACCGTTGCCGTTGGAACTTTTGTCTTTGGCGGGGTTAAAGCGGGACGAAGCGGCGGACGTATTTTCGCATTTGGGCTTTGACGTTACGAAGGAAGTCACAAAGGACGGGGACAAAGAAACCGAAACGTTGATGATTCGTTCGAAAACAAAGAAATTCGGGGCTCATTCCGGTAAAAAGCGTTCCGAAAAGCCCAAACAGGCTGACGCGGATTCTCCGTTTGCGTGTCTGGCGTCTTTAAAGAAATGAGCGCGGAAAGCCTTCGCATAGACAAGTGGCTGTGGTTTTCGCGATTTTCAAAGACCCGAACGGCGGCGCAGGAACTTTGCGAAGCCGGACACGTCAGCGTTAACGGGGAAAAGGTTTTAAAGGTTTCCCGAGAAATCCGCATCGGCGACGAATTGGATATTTTACGCGGATCGGTCAGGTTTCATGTCAGGGTGACGGGGCTTTCGGACAAGCGTTTGGGGGCACCTGCGGCGCGAGAGCTGTACGAACATTTGACGGCGCCCGAAAATTTAAAGCCGCCGCGGGAACGTGCGTTTGAACTTCGTCCGTCCGGCTCCGGGCGCCCCACCAAAAAGGATCGGCGCGCTCTGAACCGCTTAAAGGGAAAATTTTGAAGCGCGGCAGAATATTCTTGAAAAAAGGGCGGAAGCGTTTTATAAACTTCCCCATCATTTAAACGAACTCTTTAGGAGATATAAAGATGGCCTCTGTAATTAATGATTCCTGCGTAAAATGCATGAGCTGCGTTTCCGTTTGCCCGGTCGGCGCCATGCACGATGCCGATACTCAGCTGGTTATTGATCCCGATACCTGCATTGACTGCGGCGTTTGCATTGCGGAATGCCCGCAAAGCGCAATCACGACGGAAGACGAAGCCGACGAAAAATGGGTAAAGTTCAATGCTGAAAAAGCAGCCGAATGCCCTGCGGCCGAAGCTTAATTTTTTAAAAGTTCAAAAAGAAATCCCCTGCAACGTCGCAGGGGATTTTTTTATGGGAAAATACGGAGTTTGTCTCAGACGGCTTCGTCAATTTTTTTGGCGGGAACCGTTGCGCCGTAGGCGGCGGCTTTGTTCATGGCTTCGTACATGTCCAACGTTCGTGTCATGGCTTCGGGGAACCATGCGGCGGCGGCGGAAGTTTTTTCAGAACTTACGGACGGCAGGGAATCGCGTTTGTAACCGATGTCGGAAGAGGCTTGAGCTCTGATGGCGGCGACGTCAACGGGCTGAGTTACGGAAACGGAGGTTTTGGGTTCGGGTTGGGGTACTGTGATGTTTTGCAGCTTTTGCAGTTTGGCTTTTTGAGCGTCCGTTACGGATTGCGGCGCGGGCTGAGGCGCAAAGGCGGGGACGGCGCGGGAATTTGTGTAGCGTTTGACGCTGTCCATGGTGAACAGCTTTGCGTCACCGGGGCCTTTCAGGGTACGTTCGCGTTCTTCGCGGGCTTTTGCCGTGGTTTCGGACATATTATAGGGGGAAGAGCTTTTATTTTCCTTTGAAGCGATCAGGCTTTTGTCTTCCGAAAAAGAGGTGCGTTTTAATTCGGCTTCGAACCGTTCGCCCGGCATATTGTCCGCGCTGACGATAAAGGGGGTCAGGTCTTCGACGTCTGCCAGATAGGCAGGAAGTTCCTGAACTTTTTTGACGGGGAGTGTCAAGTCCGTGGGCATTGAGGGTCTTACGGGCGTTTGATTTTGCGTGTCGGCGGGTTGTGCCGCGGCGGTTTTCAAAGCGTCTTTGAACGGATAGCTTTCTTCCGTAACGGTAATATTCGCCGTTTTTTTAAAGGTAACGCCGTCTTGCCAAACGGAAGTATCGACCGTGAAATAAGAATAAGCCATGATAAATCCTCCCTCTTTTTTAAACATAAAGATGCAAATATTGTGCCAATTAAGTTTGTTTGAAAGGGCGGCGTTTTTTTTCTAAAATCGGCAAAAGCAGCAAAGGGGGAATAACATGCAACAGATTTTGATTTATTCGCAAGACGCCTTGCCGGCCAAAGCCCTTGCGGCAGAACTGACCGCCCTGAATATTGCGGAAAACGTTTTTGAAACGGCGGATTTTTCGGAAGTGCTTCAAAAAATAAAAGAAGAAAATTTTTCGGTTTTAATCTTTGACGAACCAAGCGGCGCGGAACGAACGGCCGTTGCGGCGGAACATAACGGAATACCCGTTTTTTACCTGTCTTCCGTTCCGTTGGAAGCCGAAGAAGCCGTCGTTTATCAAAAACCGTTCAGACTGTCCGCGATTTTGTCGGCGATTATCAGCGCGGCCGCCCGCTTTGAACAAAGCGACAAGGCTTCGGTTGATATCGGATTTTGGCGCTTTAATTTTACGGGGCGCGTCCTGTCTTTTAAAGACAGGGAAATCAAGCTTACGGAAAAAGAAGCCGCATTGCTGAACTATCTGTTCAGACAAGGAAAACCCGTCGATAAAGAAACGCTGTTACGCGAAATCTGGGGCTACGGAGACGGCATATCGACGCATACTTTGGAAACGCACATTTACCGTCTGCGCCAAAAACTGGAAGAAACGGGCATTTCTTTTTCCGCCGGCAACGCGGACGGCTATCGTCTGTTGTATTAACGGTTGCGGCGCGGTCTGTCGCCGGGACGGGATTTATACGGGTCTTTAAAGACGAATTGAGCTTCATCGACGGGAACGTTGAACTCCGTCTGATTTAAAGACACCAGCGTTTTTGTTTTCTGGGCATCCGTGATTTGCCATTGTTTAAGAGCCAGCGGGCGATCTCTAAAGACCAGCGTGATTTTTCCCGCCGCGGGTTGTTCCGTCTTAAAAACGGTAACTTCGATGAAACCGGGAGAACGGCTGATGTCTTCAACGGTTAAATCAGAGTCTTTAAAGGAAAAATTTTCCTTTAAAATAATCGAAGCCGGATTATCGTCCAAATCCAAATAAGTAACCTGTTCCAGCTTTTTGTCATGAAAAATCAGGTAATGCCCGTCGGCGATAATTTCGACGGGATAAGGCGGCGCATATTCCAAACGCATTCTGTCGGGCTTTAAGAGGTTGATTTTTCCTTCTGCAAAAGCGCCGGTGGCGGAAACTTGGGAAAAATCGCTTTTGATGGATTTAATGCCGTTAAAATACTTTTCGATATCCTGCAGGATTTTTTTATTTTCCTCGCTTAATGCCGCTTTCGGGGCATTTTCGGCGCAAGCACGTTCGCCGAACGCAAAAGCCGCCAGAGCAAACATAAAAATTGCAGGGATCGCACGGCGCAGGAAAAGCAAAGCATTTTTCATAAAGATTCTCCGTTATCAAACGGAGGCATCTTAACAGGTTCAAGAACGTTCTGGAACTAAAATTTCGCGTTTTCCCGCGTGGTTCGGAGCGGAAATAACGCCTTCGGTTTCCATGCGGTCAATCAAATCGGCGGCGCGGTTATATCCGATTCTGAGCTGGCGTTGGATATAGCTGGTTGATACTTTTCTGTCGCGCAACACAATGTTGACGGCTTTGTCGTACAAAGAATTTTCGTCGCCGCTTCCGTCGCCCGTCAACGCAAAAGAATTTGATCCTGCACCGTTTTCCGCCGTTTCTTCGGTGACGGCTTCGACATATTCGGGAACGGCTTGCTCTCTTAAGTAAGAAGCGACGCGTTCGACTTCTTCGTCACTGACGAACGGTCCGTGCAGACGTTTTGCTCTTTGCCCCTGAGCCAGATAAAGCATATCCCCCATTCCCAACAGCTGTTCTGCGCCCTGTTCGCTTAAAATCGTTCGGCTGTCGATTTTTGTCGTAACGCGGAAACTGATTCGTTCGGGGAAATTGGCTTTGATCGTACCTGTAATGACGTCAACGGACGGACGCTGGGTCGCCATGATTAAATGGATGCCCGAAGCGCGGGCTTTTTGAGCAATGCGTTGAATGGCGACTTCGACGTCTTTTCCCGCCGTCAGCATTAAATCCGCCATTTCGTCGACAATCACGACGATATAAGGGAACGGTTTGAGGTTTAAGGGCTGTTCTTCATAGACGGGGGCTCCCGTTTCCGGATCAAAACCCGTTTGAACCGTTCGAGTCGTCGGTACTCCCGAAGCAAGGATTTCTTTGACTTTTTTATTATATCCGTCAATGTTGCGCACACCCATCTGAGACATCAGCAAATACCTGTCGTCCATCTCCCTTACCGCCCAATTCAAAGCCAATACCGCTTTTTTGGGGTCGGTAACCACGGGTGTCAATAAATGGGGAATACCGTTATAGACGGACAGTTCCAACATTTTCGGGTCAATCATGATCAATCGGCACTGTTCGGGCGTTAAACGGTATAATAAAGATAAAATCATCGTATTGATGGCGACAGATTTTCCCGAACCCGTCGTTCCCGCAATCAACAGATGGGGCATTTTTGCCAAATCCGTAAAAGTCGGCGTTCCGCCGATGTCTTTGCCCAAAGCCAGCGTCAAAGCTTTTTGAGAATGTTTAAATTCGTCGCACGCCAACATTTCGCGCAAATAAACGGGAGCACGCCGTTCGTTGGGCATTTCGATGCCGATGACGCTTTGTCCCGGAACAACGGCGATACGCACGGAAATCGCGCTCATGGAACGGGCGATATCGTCTGCCAGATTTATGACGCGGGTCGTTTTAATTCCGGGAGCCGGCTCCAACTCGAACAGCGTAACGACAGGACCCGGGCGCACGTTGACGATGCGTCCGCGAACGCCGAATTCTTCCAAAACTTCTTCCAGACGACGCGCTTGATTATCCAGGAATTCTTTGGAAACCTGAGGAGCTTTTGAAGAATCTGGCGCCGCCAGAAAATCCGTTTTCGGCAAATGGAATTCCGCCATATATTTTTTGTGTTCTTTCATGGAACGCAAAGTATCGCGTTTTTTGGGAACGGGGACGCTTTCGGCGGAACCGTTTTTCAAATCGAATTCTTCTTGAACGGGCATGACGCTTTCGGGCAAATCTTCGGGCAGATCATGAACGGCGTCGTCTGTTTTGGTCGTTTTTTTGCGGCGGATCAGACGCCAAACGAGCAAGCCAAGTGATTTAAGCGACAAAATGAAATCAAGGAAACATTTCTTCAAGAACGGGAAAGGTATTCCCAAAGTCAAAGCGCATCCGAACACGGCAAGGACAAAAACGACCGGCAGGATGACGGCCTGAGGATAAGGGAAGTAAGTAAACGTTACATAAGGCATTAAGGGCAAATAAAATGCCGAAGCCAAAGCTCCGCCCAATCCTGCGGGAGTAAACCGCGTTGTCAGAGTCGGGAACAGTCCTGCGAACAGCATCATCAAAACGACGGTTGTCGGGAAAAAGCACAAAACTCTCAAAAAGGAGAGCTTTGACCATTTAAGTCTGAAGACGATAACGCCCCAAGCGGTCAACGCCAAAGGCAAGAAGACGGCGGTTAATCCGCAATACTGCCACAATAAATCGGACAGACAGGCGCCGAAATGCCCCAAAGCATTTTTAGGCACGGAACCCGATGCAGTGTTAAAAGAAGGATCCGAAATGTCATAAGTTACCAATGCCCCTGCCGTTAAAGATCCGCACAGGATCAAGAGCAAGCCCGCACAACGGATGGAAAGCTCTTTAAAAAACGCTTTTAAATTTGACGGCAGAAAAGACTTTTTAACGGAACCGAACATTCATTACCCGCAATCAGAAAAGGAATCGGAAAGATTATGCCCCGAAAAAGTAAAAGGTCGTTTAATTTGTTTTCGACCCGCAGCTCATATCCAACAGCATCATCAGAGTATTATAGAATTTTTGCGGCGTATTGCATTCGAGCAAAGCTTGTTTTTCGGCGGTTTCAAAAGGCAACATTGACGCCAAAGCCGCCATCAAAGCCGAATCGGGAACGTTTTTAAGCAACGCCGAATTTAAATCGATTTTATTGCTGTAAGCAAAAGTATCGAGTTTGGCGAACAAAGCTCTTCTGTCGAATTTGAATGCTTCGGGATTAAGGTCGTGCGCGAAATCGGAATAATCCGCGGTAACGGTTCTGTAAGTTTGATACGACGAATCGATTTCTTTGACGACGCGGAATCTGGACAATCCCGTCAAAGTAATCAAAAGCAGGTTGTTTTCGGCTTCGGCAAAGCTGGAAATTCTGCCGGCGCAACCGACGGAATAAAGCTTCGGTTTGTCTTCGGTGCTGACTTTGTCGACGGGTTGAATCATAGCGACGATTCGCGAAGAAGCCAGAGCGTTAAAAATCAGGCGGATATACCTTGTTTCAAAGATTCTCAGCTGTAACTTTTGTCCCGGGAACAAAAACGTTCCGGCAAAAGGCAACACGGGAAGCACGGTCGGCATTTCCACCATGGTTACGTCAAAGATGCTTTCAGACATACCGAAACTCCCTTTGAAAAATTAAGAAAACAACAGTGAAGAAAGCTTTCTTCTGCCGGCGACGGTAACGGGGTTGGAATTTCCCAAAGCGGTAAAGAATTTAAACAGCTGTTGTCTGGCGGCATCATTATTCCATTCTTTGTCTTCTTTGATAATGGAAATCAGGATATCGACGGCTTTTTCCTGTTGGCCTTCGGCGAACAGGGAAACGGCGTAGTCGAATCTGGCTTTAAGGTCTGCGGGATTTTCCTCGGCTTTTTTTGCAAGGCTTTCGGAAGAAGGCAGATCTTTTGTTTCCAAAGCGACTTTTAAAGCCGTTCTTGCGGCGTTTAATTCGGGAGACTTAATGCTGTCGTCCAGCCCGTCGGCTAAATCTTGAGCGGCGGCAAAATCTTTTTTCAAAATGAACGCGCGAATCATTCCGGCAAAAGCTTTGGGATTTGTTTCGTCTTTTGCCAAAACGGCGGTATAAAGTTGCAAAGCCTCGTCGGCTTTTCCGGCATTTAAGCAATCTTCTCCCTGTTTCAACATTTCGTCCAATGACAAAGCGGCTTTTCCGATCAGAGCTTGCATCATCATTTTCAGCTGGGGTTCGGCAACGGCGCCTGCGAACCCGTCGGCGGGAGCTCCCTGCATAAAAACGAACGTTGTCGGAACGGTTCTGATTCCCAATTGGACGGCCAGATTTTTACATTCTTCAATATTAAGCTTTACCAAAGCGGCTTTGCCGTCGGCAAGGCGGACATATTTTTCCAACAAAGCCGTAAACTGGACGCATGCGGGATCTGCCGCGGAAATAAAGCAGGCAAGGACGGGCCTTTTTTGCGAAGCGTCTATAACATCGGCTTTGAATGTTTGCAGAGTTCCCGTTTTGATAAAGTTTTCTTTATTTGGGATGTTTTCGATACCGTCAAAGATCAGAGGCATAGTTTTTTCCGTATAAAAAAATGTAAAACAGAAAGCATCTTATCCGAAAAACCGTGAAAAGGCACGGATTTATTTAACCAAGCTGTAAAAGGTAAAGCCAGCGGTTCCGTTCGTTTGTTTTAATAAAGGGAAAAAGTGATTAGATAGCGATTTCTCGTCGTAACCTTCGGTTACCGAACCCTCTTCTCGGGTTCTCATCCGCCCCCGCTGTTCCAATAAAAAAACCTCCCGAAGGAGGTCTTTTTTATTGGAGCGGGTGAAGGGATTCGAACCCTCGACATCAACCTTGGCAAGGTTGCGCTCTACCCCTGAGCTACGCCCGCAACGTTCTTTGTAGGCAGGATTATAACGATAATCTGTCCTTTTGCAATAGGAAAATTAAAAATTTTTCACATAAAAATACGATAATTGATGAAAATATTTCGCAACCTGTAAAAATGTTAATTTTACTAATAAGATTTTTATACGTTCAAAAAAACATCTGTTGATTTTATGTTGTGATTTATGGTTGAATATGTACCCGGAGGTACACAATGAAACATTATATTATTTTTTTCGCTTTATGCATGGCTTCTTTTAATGCATATGCTCAACAAACATCGCAACCCGTTCCGGAACGGCAACCGACTATGCATCATAACGCCTATGTCGCTCTCAAAGGCGGAATTTCAAAGGCTGATATCGACGGCGATGATTATGATTTGGGAACTTACGGCATCGCGGCAGGCGCTTATATCAACCCGAATATGCGCGCCGAAGTCGAAGCCATGTTCTATGAAAAAATCGATGAACAGGATTTCTTCGGTTCCTATAAACATGAAACAGCTTCTCTGTCCGCAAACGTCTTCTACGATTTCGGAAAAAATGCCGTTAAACCTTATGTCGGCGCCGGCGTCGGTATGGCTTTCCTGAAAGATAAATCTTCTTTTAATTCGGGATATTGGTTCTATAACGTTAACGAATCCGAAGTCGGATTCCTCGGATCCCTGCATGCCGGCGTTTCCGCCGAAGTCCATAAAAACGTCATTTTGGACGCAGGTTTGAGATATACTTATATGTATAAACCCGAAGGAACGTATTTCGATTCTTATGATACTTCAGTCTTCTCGGCTCTCGCTTCTCTCAGATTCGCGTTCTAAAATAAAAAAGCCCCCGAAAGGGGGCTTCCTTCTAACGGCGCGCCGCCGTCATCGTCTTTACATAAGGTATCATTTCTATCGTTTTCTTTTTGTCCTGATCCCTCGTGTTATCATGTTCGGGCGGAACATAAACCATATTGTCAGACCACGGTAACTTGACCTTTTTCGTTTCTCCCGCCTGCATTTGCGAAACTTGCGGATCCAAAACCTTGTGATGCAGTTCGTCATGCGGCGGAATAGGCATCAATATCAAATTCGAAAATTCATTCAAACCGCCTCCGTGTATCGGAAGCTTGTGATGCACGTTGTAACCGTTCGGAACACTCCCTTTTTTCATTTGTTCTATTTGCTTGTCCGTTATGCCGATCGCACGCAATTCTTTTTGGCAGTTCTTGGCAATATGCGCCAAAAACTTTTCCCGAACACTGTTAAAACCTTTGCGACGACGCTTGCGCGTCGCTTTGTCGGGAACACTGTATTCAACGTCAATCAGCTTAAAACCGTTAATCGTCTTAAAATTAAAACGTCCGCGCTCGGCATCTAAACGTGCCTGAGTCTTCGGCGCTTTTTTCTTTCTGCGTTTGCGCTCTTCTTTGGGAAAAACGTCTTCGCGCTTCCGGTGCTCGTAACGATCCGTGTTCAGTTGAATTTGTGTCATGACATACTGCCTTTTTCAAAAATCTTTTCTTAATTATGATTTTTGCACAAAAAAATTTTTTTGTCTAATTTTTTTATCTTGTTTTTTGAATTTTCTGAAAAATCACCGCAGAAGGCAGCGTCTTTGATGCTGTTTGCTCTTTTTCCGCCTGCGCCGGAGGGATAAAAACATTCCCCTTCGGCAATGGAAGCTTAACAACCGCTTTTTGCCCGTCTTTCAAAACGCAGATTTGCGGATCCATAATTTTATGAATGTCTTCGTGGTACGGTTCGTTCTTGATTAAAATAAAATTGTCAAAAACGTTCGTGCCGCCGCCCGCCAGAGGAATTTTATGATGAGTATTGAACCCGTTCGGAGATTTGCCGTGTGCCATTCCTTCAATGGCTTTGTCCGACAACCCCATTTGCTTTAAAGCGGGAACCTGCGTTTCCGCCAGCATCTTTAAAAATTCTTTGCGTACCTGAGAAAATTCGCGGCGCAAAGCCTTGACACGTTTGTTCGGAACGGAAGTGTATTCGGTTTCTATAACGGGAATACCGTGTATGGATTCCGGAATGGCTTTGATCTTTGCCAGCCGATCCTGTTCTTTCTTTTGTGCGCGCAAGGCGTTGCGTTCTTGTTGCGTGAGCTTCTTTTGTTCAAAATCCGTCATCTTAACGTCCTTTGTTTTGTTTCAGCAAAGAAAGCATTTTTTTGTCTTTTAAAGTCGTTGCGGGTTTTGCTTTATTTTTTTGTTGTTTTGCCTTTTTTTGTTTTCGTTTTTCCGCTGCTTTGCGCTGAGCGTCTTTTTGCAAAGCAAGAAAGCGTTCGTGAGGAACAAAAACTCCGGCATCGGTTTTGGGGATTTTTATCATAACCGATTCGCCTTCTTTGATGCCTCGAATCTGCGGGTTAATGACTTTATTATGCAAATCGTCGTGATAGGGAACGCGGCGAATTAAAATAAGGTTTGAAAAATCGTTCGTGCCGCCCCCATGGATGGGCACCATGTGATGGGTATTAAATCCGTTCGGAGTATAGCCGTGTCTCATCCCTTTGATTTGTTTCAAAGAAATTCCGGCAGCCCTCAATTCGTTGAATTTCGTTTTGGCAAGGTGCTTTAAAAAAGCGGCACGGACGTTTAATTCGAAATCTTTGCGCATTTCCCGGCGCTTTTCCAAAGAAGGCACTTTGAATTCCGTCATCACGCAGGGAATGTCATAAACGCTGTCGGGGACGTTCGCCGGATTTAATCGTTCGGATTTCGGAGTTTCTGCCAGCTTTTGGGCAACGGAGCGGCGCAATTCCTCGTCTTTGGAGTCCAGAGTCCTTTTTTGGTGAATATAGGGGTAGGGCTTTCCTTTTTTATCCCATCTTTTTAATTTGGCATCGTTCATGTTTGAATCTCTTTTCAACTCTTGAAACAGAGTATATCATACCAGCTCGGCAACACAAGTTTTTTGTCGAAAATGTCTAATTTTCGATAAAAAATAAGTTTATACGGGAACGGAGAAAAAAATGCTCAAGGTGGCTTGTCAGGGATGTGCGGGGGCTTTTTCGCATTTGGCGGCAAAAGCGGCGTTCCCCGAAGCTTCTTTTGTTTTTTTCCCGACTTTTGAAGGGGTGTTGAACGCTTTAAAGCAGGGCATTGCCGACCGAGCCGTCTTGCCCGTTGAAAATTCCGAAGCGGGGCGGGTCGCCGATTGCCATATTCTTTTGCCGGCGTCGGGCGTTTTTATCGTGGCAGAGCGTTTTTTGCGCATCGAACACCATTTGCTGGGGGTAAAAGGCGCGAAAATACAAGACATTAAAACAGTGCGTTCTCATGTTCAGGCGCTGTCTCAGTGTGCCAACACGCTTTCAAAAATGGGGATTGCGTCTTATCCTGCGGCAAATACGGCAATGGCGGCAAAGGAAACGGCTCAAAATAACGATAAATCTTTCGGAGCGGTTGCTTCGCAAACGGCGGCGGAACTTTACGGACTGGACGTTTTAAAGCGCAATATCGAAGATTCTCCCAATAATACGACACGATTTTTAATTTTGTCCGCCCAAGCGCAAATTCCGCCGGCAGGTTCGGAAGGCGTGATTACGTCGTTTGTTTTTCGCGTCAGAAATATTCCTGCGGCATTGTATAAATCTTTGGGAGGCTTTGCAACGAACGGCATTAATATTTTGCGGTTGGAAAGCTATGTTGATCCGTTGCATTTTGTTTCCGCGGGCTTTTTCGTCGACGTTGAGGGGCATCCCGAATCTTTGGCTTTTAAAAGGGCGATGAACGAGCTTGCTTTTTTTGCCGAAAAAATACAAATTCTTGGAACATATCCGGCGGATCCTTTCCGACGGACGCTTGACGGAAAATAAAAATGAAAAAAATTCTCATAGGGTTGTTGTGCGGAGTTTTAAGTACTCCGGCGTTGGCAGATGAAGGCTTTTACACGCGCTTTGACACGGGATACGCCAATATCGAAGGCAATTTTGACGCAAACTATCTGTTACAGACGGGGTTCGGTTATAAAATAGGTTCGTCGTTTCGTACCGACTTTATTATTTCCAGACGCCGTTTCGATATGTCGGGCATACGCGAGCTTGACGGAATCAGAGGCGAAACAAAAGGCAGAATTTCGGCTTTGGCGGCGACGTTGAACGGGTATTGGGACTTTTTGAAATTCAAGACGGTTTCTTTTTATGTGGACGCAGGCGTCGGAATCGGTCGCAATAAAACAACGGATACGACAATCGGGCAGGCCTTCGTCAAAGGGCGGCGCAAATATGATTTCGTCTGGCATGCCGGCGGAGGGGTTGCTTTTGAACTGCCGAAAAATCTGACGTTGGATATCGGTTACGATTATTCGGATTTAGGTTACTTTGAAACCAAAACGACGCTAAAAATTTCAACGGATGCCGTGTGGAATTCCAGACGGGAAGACGTTGCGGCTCATGAATTTCGCGTCGGGTTGCGTTATAATTTTTAAAGCGGACGCATGATGGAAGTTTTGGAACATTTTATGTCAGCTGTCGTCGAACATCAGCCCGTGTGGGTATGGCTGGTGTTTTACGGCGTCGTAATGTTTATATTGGTGCTGGATTTGGGCGTTTTGGAACGTGATGCCAAGGTTATCGGCGCTAAAAAAAGTTTGTTTCTGTTTTTAACGTATGCGTCAATAGCTTCTCTGTTCGGGGGGTGGATATACTTGCGCTTCGGCAACGAGATGGCAGCGGAATTTTTCACGGGCTATCTGGTCGAAATGGGGCTGTCGATTGACAATGTTTTTGTTATTTCTTTGGTTTTTTCGTATTTAAGCATACCGGATCATTTGCAACATCGCGTTTTGTTTTGGGGTATTTTGGGTGCGGTTGTTTTGCGCGGAGCGATGATTGTCATCGGAGCGGAAATTATTGACCGTTATGACCCTGTTTTATTGGTTTTTGCTGTATTTTTGATTTATTCGGGCATTAAAATGCTGTTGTCGGAAGGCGACGTGATCAATTTGTCGGAAAGCCGCATGGTTCGTGTGTTGAGGCGCTTTATGCGCGTTACAAAGACGTTGCACGGAGAAAAGTTTTTTGTCCGTCTGCCCGATCCGTCAAGACCGTCAAAGAAAAAGTGGTATGTTACGCCGTTATTTTTGGCGTTGGTTTTAATCGAATTCGGCGATGCTTTGTTTGCGGTGGACAGCGTTCCTGCGGTATTTGCTGTTTCTCATGAGGCGTTTGCGGTTTATACCAGCAATATTTTTGCGGTTTTGGGGCTGCGGTCATTATACTTTTTGCTGGCGGCGGCGATGCACCGTTTTTGCTATTTGCAACCGGCTTGTGCGATTTTGCTGGTCATTATAGGACTGAAGGTTTTTGTCAGCGAATTTTTCTTTAACGTCAGCGACGTTTTGTCGCTCGTCATAACGTTTGTGTTGCTGATCGGCGGGATACTGGCGTCAATGGCGAAGACGGCGATGGAAAAGCCGTCGTCGGCAGAAGAATAAAACGCGCTTAAGGCCTTGAAAGCAAAAAAATCCCGCTTATATTAACAATAAATCAAAGCTTGAAGCCGCCGGTTTCGGGGCTTTGGGCGACGGGTGTCATATGTTATGAACCCCGCGTTTTTTGCTCATTCGGAGGAGAAATATTATGGCGATGTTAACAACGAACAATCCGTTTATGTTGGGATTTGATTCACTGGAAAGAATGCTTGACCGTGCGGCGAAGAATTCGGAATCGTATCCGCCGTACAACATAGAACAAATAGATCCGTCTCATTTGCAAATTACGGTGGCGGTTGCCGGTTTTTCGGAAGAAGACTTAAGTTTGGAAATAGAAGACAAACAGCTGACGGTACGCGGCCGCCGCGTTGAAGAAGAGAAAGAAAAAGAACGCCATTATTTGTACAAAGGCATAGCATCACGTCAGTTTCAGCGGTCGTTTATATTGGCTGACGGCATAGAAGTCGAAGGGGCTCATTTGGAAAACGGCTTGTTGCACATAGATTTGTTGCAACGCGAACCTGAATCGAAAGTCAGACACATCAAGATAACGAAAAAGGACGGAGCAAAGAAACAGCTTGAAAAACAAAGCGTATCCGATAAACAAAAAAGCAAAGACAAAGATGGCGAAAAAACTTTATCCTGAACAACTCTCTGAAAGGAGGTCGTCATGCAACAAGTAAGGGACATAACGGCCGAAGAGCTGGCAAAAATCGGCGTGAACAGCGTTGCATATATCAGACAGCGCGTCGTCGATAACAAGGATATGTGGTTTGTTTATGCGGCGGAAGGGACGGAATTAGCCTATACAGACGATAAAAATAAAGCTATATCTCTGATATTGGATAATGAACTGATACCCGTGAGCGTGCATTGACAAACGAACAGGAACACAGCGGCATTTGCCCGCGATGCGGCAAAAGAAAAGAGCTCTGCGTCTGCAAAGATGCAGAGCCTTTTGACAACCGCATTGAAATATTGATACTCCAGCATCCACAAGAACAGGACAAAGATTTGGGAACGGCGGGAATTATGCGCTCCGTTCTTAAAAACTGCCGATTGGAAGTAGCATTGTCGCGTCCGGGATTAAGCTCTGTTTTGGGGCGGTCTGCGGATCCGAAGCGCTGGGGTGTACTGTATTTGGGGGCGCAAAACGAAACGCCCGTCAGTCCGGGGCTTTATGTTATCGGACGCAAGGGGCAGATTGTGCCCGAAGCGCAGGAAATATTGAAAAATCTAGAAGGGATCGTGTTGCTGGACGGGTCTTGGAGTCAGGCAAAGGCTTTGTGGTGGCGCAACCCGTGGCTGTTAAAGCTCAGGCGGTTGGTTTTGGTGCCCGAACGCCGTTCGTTGTACGGCAAGCTGCGCAAAGAACCGCGTCGGGAAAGCGTTTCGACGCTTGAAGCGGCGGCGGAGAGCCTGTCGTTTTTGGGCGAGCCTGCCGAAATTTCCGAAGGACTGTTGACTTCTTTTTCCCTAATGCTTGAAAAGTACAAAGCCCTTTGCCGCACAAAAGGCGAATAAGGCTTTTGAAACGGTCGGGAAAACCTAATATTTTGAAAAGTCAACGGAAAAATCGGACAAAAAATTAAAATTTTATCTATTTTTGTCAAAAATCCTATGTTACCTTAAAGATTAAGGCAAAGGAAAATCCTTTAAGATAATCAGAGGTTACAATGGCTCAAGACAACTATACGCATACGAAGCGTTCCCGCAAAAAAGGCGGTCTTGCGATTTACGGATACAACAACGGCAAAAAGAAAGACAAACCGTCCGAAGCCGGAACAGAAAATCTTTCCGGAAAGATGCAGGTGGAAGTCAAGGGAGCCGGTGACGTCCGTTTTAATTTTATTGCGATTAACGGCTTTACCCTGATTGACAAAGAATATAAGACGCCTTCAAAGCGCAGTCGCGAAATGACGCGCGAAGATTTTAAGAAAAACGTCCGTCCCGCGTTTTTGAAGTACATTGCGGAGCATCATGAACCTCAATTGCGCAAGCTCGGCGTATCGGATGCCGGACTGGAACGGATGAAGAAAGGGCTTGGGTTGAACGGGTACAACGTTCACCATAAATTGCCCATTCACGGGGGCGGGACGAACGATTTTTCAAATTTGATTTTTATGCCGATTCCGCCGCATGACGAATTGCATAACAAAGTCATCAATCCTCAAATCAAAAATTTTGACACGCGGATGGGTGTTGTTATCAAACTTCCGTGGCGAGACGGGATGGTATGGGAACGCCCGTTGAATTCAAGGGAAAAAGCCCAGAGCAAACCGACGATGATGGTTGCGCGCATGAAACAAAAAGCGGCGGAACGTTAAAAGACGTTGTCGAAAGGGCATTTATCGTTTAATGATAAATAAAGCAGGTAAAAAAGCTTTGTTTAAAGCCGAAGCGTCTTTTTATCGGAAATAACATTTTGGGGAATGGGTTGATACGATGACGATGGAAGAAATTCTGAAAACTTTATCCGAAGATAACGGCGCGATGATAGTGCGTCCCGCGTCCAGCAAGGATTTGGCTCAATGTCAAAAGGATATGGCGGAAATAGAAATGCATCCCGTTCCGCAAGGGTACATTGATTTTTTGCGCGAAGTGAACGGATTTGCTTGGAACGGTATTGAATTTTTCAGTACGGATCAGGTAACGGATCCCGAAAGCAATTATACGTTGCTTGACATTGTAACGGCGAACGAAGATTTTGCCGAATACAACGATGATTTGCCCGATTGTGTTTTGCTGGGGCGTGCCGACGACGATTTGTATGTTTACAATACGGCGAATTCCAAATACGAAGTGTTGGATTTTACGGGACACGACGTGATGGAAGACTACGACACGTTTGACGCACTGTTTGAAAACGTTGTTTCTCCGCGAATGATTACGGGCGACGAAGAATAAGGTTTCGGTTTATAAAATATGCTTGTCAATGAATTTGACTTTGATTTGCCGCGCGAGCTGATAGCTTCGCGGCCTGCGGAGCCGCGCGAATCAGCGCGGCTGTTGCATGTTTGTGCGCCGTCGTCTTTTACGGATTTTCATATTTCTGATTTTCCGGATTTGTTGCGCCAAGACGATTTGCTGGTTTTCAACGATACGCGCGTCATTCCGGCGCGTCTGTTCGGGAAAAGAGGCGATGCGGCGGTAGAAGCGACTTTGTTCAAAGCGATCGGCGTCAATCAATGGGAAGCTTTGGTCAAGAATGCCCGCCGTCTTCATGCGGGGGATACGGTTTGTTTTTATCCTCCGACGGATCCCGATGCGGAAGCTTTAACGGCGCGTGTATTGGGGCGCGGAGAACACGGAACGGTTATTTTTGAATTTAATGCCGATCCTTCGGAAATGTTTTCGTTATTGGAAAAATACGGCGTGATGCCTTTACCGCCTTACATTCACAGGGAAAAGACGGAATACGGCGAGGATGTTAAAAATTATCAGACGATTTTTGCGAAACATCCCGGCGCCGTTGCGGCACCGACGGCGGGGCTTCATTTTACGCAAGGGCTTTTAAAAAAGATTTCCGATAAAGGCATAGAAAGCGTTCGGATTACGTTGCATGTCGGCGGCGGGACGTTTTTGCCGGTCAAAGTTGAAGACACGAAAGACCATGTTATGCATGCCGAATTCGGTCATATCGGAGAAGAGGAAGCCGCCATTATCAACCGTGCGAAACAAAGCGGTCGCCGGATTGTTTCGGTGGGAACGACGGCGTTGAGGCTGTTGGAAAGCGCGGCGGACGAAAACGGAGTAATTCATCCGTTTAACGGGGAAACGGATATTTTTATTACGCCGGGCTATAAATTCAGGGCGATTGATGCGTTATTTACGAATTTTCATTTGCCGTGTTCGACATTATTTATGTTGGTCAGCGCTTTTTGCGGCACGGAATGTATGAAAAACGCGTATGCGCACGCGATCAAGAATCGATATCGGTTTTTTTCGTACGGAGATGCCTGTTTTTTGGAAAACGGCAAATAAATCTTTGTCAATGTTCTTGATTTTTTATTCGGATACTCATATAACACGAATGAAAATAAAAGAATAATAAGGAGCATTGCTATGTCCGAACAAACAAATACAGAAGATCTTTTGGCTTTTACAACGGAAATCGTATCCTCTCATGTTTCAAATAATACGATTCCCGCAGCGGAACTTCCGACTTTGATTCAAAGCGTGTATAAAGCTCTTGCAACGGTGAACACGGCGGTACAACCTGCTCAGGAACGTCCTCAGCCTGTTGTTTCGATCAAAAAATCTGTTTTTCCCGATTATATCGTATGCTTGGAAGACGGCAAGAAACTGAAAATGCTCAAGCGTCATTTAAAAACGGCGTACAACATGACGCCCGAAGAATATCGCGAACGTTGGAATTTGCCGGCGGATTATCCGATGGTTGCGCCGAATTACGCGGAACGCCGTTCGGGGCTTGCCAAACAGATCGGTTTGGGAACGCGTCCCAGAAAATCGAAATAAGAACTTTATAAAGAGTTCGGAAAAGGGCATTATCTTAAAAAAAGATGATGCCCTTTTTTCATGCGGAGCTTTGGATATGGAGCGTTTCTGGGAAACGAAAAAATTGGAAGAAATGTCGCGGGAAGAATGGGAAGCTTTGTGCGACGGATGCGGCAAATGCTGTATGGAAAAATTGATTTTTGAAGACGATACGTTGGCTTTTACGAATGTTGCCTGTTCTCAGCTTGATTTGGTAACGTGCCGTTGTATGCACTATGAAAACAGAAACGCGTATGTCCCCGAATGCGTTCATTTAACGCCGTCCGAATTGAAAGATATTTATTGGCTGCCCAAAACGTGCGCTTACCGACTGCTCAAGGAAGGAAAACCTTTGCCCGAATGGCATCCTTTGATAACGGGAGACAAATCGTCCGTTCACCGTGCCAGGATGTCGGCAAGAGGGCGAGCCGTTTCGGCTAAGCCTGCGGAAGAATTTATCGATTACATCGTAGAATGGGATGATTTGTAAGAATCAAAAAGAAATCGATTTGCCTTTAATCGGCGGGGAAAGCATAAATCTTTTGATAGAGCGCAGCCCCAAAGCCAAACGGATGCGTTTGCGCATAGACCGTTTAAAGCGTCGGGCTGTTTTGATTTTGACGAAGCGCTCTTCCGAACGAGCGGGAATAGCTTTTGCCGCCGAACACGGCGACTGGCTGAAAGATCAACTGGCGCTTCTTCCCGAAAAGAACGTTTTTGCGGACGGTTTTCGATTTTCTTTATTGGGCGAAGAGGTTGTTATTCGTCATTCTCCGTTGGCCAGGCGCGGAGTCTGGCTGGACGAGCACGTTGTTTGGGTTTCCGGCGAAGCGTCGCATTTATCGCGTCGGACGACGGACTTTATTAAAGAGCATTTTAAGAAATATGCCAAATCAAAGCTGAAAGCGGTTTCGGAAACTTTGGGAGTTCATGTCGGGCGTTTAAGTATTCGCGATACGAAATCGCGGTGGGGCAGCTGCAACCGCAAAGGCGATATTTCTCTTTCATGGCGTTTGGCTTTGGCGCCGAAAGAGGTTGCCGATTACGTTATTATTCATGAAATATCGCACATAAAGGAAATGAATCATTCCGAATCGTTTTGGCGGACGGTATCCGGCGTGATGCCGGACTATAAAATTCGGGAACGCTGGCTGAAGAAAAATGCGGCTTATTTATACAGTTTTGGCGCATAAATTTCTTTTTTAGACAAAAAGTCTATATTTTTAGAAAAAAATCAGGCAAAATAAATAACAATGTCCGTAAAAAGGAAACAAGTTTTATGAAGACGACGAAACAAGAACTGGAAGCCGAACGTTTTCTTCATCGTGCGATGAAGTATTTAACGGCGTCTTTTCCGGAACGATCGGCGGCCATGGATGCCGAAACGTTAAAGAATAAAGTCATAGACGATTGCGAATATGCGTTATCGTACGGATACGAAACGGAACGCGACGTTATGGGATTGGTTGATTTTTTGTGGCGTTTGCCGTCCGATTTCAGAAAAGATCCGCAGTACGGCTGGGTTGAAGAGATTTTATCCGATAAGGACTCGGATGCGGAATTAAAGACGGAATCGTTACAGAATGCCTATGCGCTGTTCACGGCAGCGGCAGAACAGGGAGAGGCGGATCATGTCGGAACGTAATTGCAAAGCGACGTTATATGTGGAAACGCCGGACATTATGATTCCCAAAAGGCTAAAGCAGCATATCATGCCGCGCAATCGCGAAGAATTGGGCACGACGGTCGGTCACGTTTTTTTCGGATTGACGGATGAAACGGGCAAGGAAAAGACGTACGGTCTTCATGCGTGTTGTGCGTTATACGGCAACGAGAACGTTGCACCCGAAGACAGGATGACGCTGTTTTCTTTAAGGAGGGTTGCCGGGAAAGTAACCGAGGAAACGAACGAACCGTATGATGAAAAGCTGGAATATAACATAACGCGCGCCCAGTATGATGCGGTCAAGAAATACGCGGAAACGGCGGTTAAGAATCCTCCGAAGTATAATATTTGGACGAACAACTGCGTTATTTTTTCGTATAAGGCGTTAAAGCAGGCAGGATTAAAGTTGCCGCCGCAATTGCTTCCTTATTCTCCGGCGATGGTAACGCTGGGTGTCAGGATTTTAGAGCGGGCGGACAGGATTAAAGACCGTTTTTCGAAAGTTCGGTCGAATCTTGCCAAAGCGTTTTCTTCGGACAGGAAAATATCTTCGGATGCTTTGGAAAAGTCCCGTCCTGCCAAAAAGATGCAGGGGATAGGCGTTCGTTCTTTGGTTGAAAGCATGAAAGCGCAAAAACGTTAGAAATTCTGTCTGGACGCTTTGACCATGTCGATGGCATCGGCGATCCATGTTGTGATGTACGGAATATTTAATGCGACGAGATGCTGTGTCATTTTGAACAAGATGACCAAGATAATGGCGGTTCCGATGGTCAGCCCCAATCCTTTGGCGACGCCTGACATAAAATTCAGCCAGAACAGACGTTTCGGGCTTGAAACTAAGTCAATGTATTCCAACAGGCGTGCGCGGTTGAAATCGTCGCACAGTTTTGAAAGTTTTTCGTAAATTTCTTTAGAATAATCTTTTTCCGACATTTTTTGGTTCCGATTTAGAAAAGAGATGCTTTAGAATAAAAGCACAAAGATTTAATTTTGTCCCGTAAAAAAGGAGGCGCGGTTATGGCATTACGCATAGGCATAGATTTGGGCGGCACGAAAACGGAAATAGCTGCTTTGGACTCTGAGACGGGTGAGATTTTTCTGAAGAACCGCAAGCCGACGCCGAAAGATTATCAAGGCGTTTTGGATGTCGTAAAGGAACTTGTGGACGGGGCGGAAAAAGAACTTGGCATGACGGGAACCGTGGGGATGGGCATTCCCGGGACTGTTTCGCCGCAAACGGGGCTTGTAAAGAATGCGAATGCGACGTGGCTGATCGGGCATCCGTTGGACAAGGATTTGGCAAAGGTATTGAATCGTCCCGTACGCATAGCGAACGATGCGGATTGTTTGGCGGTATCGGAAGCGTCGGACGGGGCGGGCAAAGGCTACAACATTGTTTGGGCTGTTATTTTAGGAACCGGAGTCGGCAGCGGGATATCGGCGTTTCATCATATTATTACGGGGCCGAATTCGATCGGCGGCGAATGGGGACATAATCCGATGCCATGGACAAAGGACGCCGAAATGGCGAACAGGGAATGCTATTGCGGCAAGAACGGATGCGTAGAGACGTTTTTGTCGGGCAAGGCATTGGCAAAGGAATATTTTTTGCGGACGGGTCTTGAAAAAACGGGACCGGAGATAGCCGAAGCGGCAAAAGAAGGGGAAGCGGCGGCGGATGAAGTTTTGTCGATTTACGAAGAACGTTTGGCGCGTGCGACGTCGGCGGTTATTAACGTTATAGACCCTGACATTATTGTTTTGGGCGGCGGGGTATCGAATATAGACAGACTTTACACGAATGTTCCGCCGTTATGGAAGAAGTATGTTTTTTCGGACACGGTTGAAACGAAACTTGCAAAGGCGAAGTTCGGCGATTCGAGCGGTGTTCGCGGTGCGGCGCGGTTATGGGATAATCCGTAATGGAATTTTGCACATTAAGACAGGCCGTTTTGTTTTTGGCGTGCGGCGAGAACGGCGGCGACGCGACGGAAGAATTGCTGAAGGAAGCGTCCGAACGTTTTGTTTATTTGCTCAACCATGAATTCGGGACGGGGATCAGCGTTTTTTTGCGCGGCAGCAGAGAGCACGGCGGCGAAAAAGTAAAAATCGATTTAATATACTTAAAGAGCATAGATTCTGTTGAGAACAGAGCTTTGGTCAGAGAATACCGCATTGTTCCCGTGAACGACGTTTTTTCGGACGAAGAACTCAGAGAGCGGGTTTGCGAGACACCGTTCTTTGACGTGGAAGTGGATTTGGAAGCGTTAAAGAAGCTTTCGGAACATTTGGAAGGGCGAGTTTATCTGGGCGAAAAGCGGATTATATCGATCAGAGAAAATCCCGAATACGCGGACAAAGCCATAGAGTATTTTCAAACAAAATCGGGTTTTAACGGGGCGCCCGATTTTTACGAAAACGTTATCAGGAACAGCATAAAGGCGGAAACACCTTTTCCGCAATGGTATTTATTGTACGGCGGCGGTGAAGTCACGGGCGGTGTCGGATTGGTATTAAATGATTTTATCAGCCGATTTGATTTATATCCGTGGCTCAGTATGCTGTCGGTCAATGAAACGGCGCGAGGCAACGGTTACGGATTTGCTCTGATTGATCGGGCGAAAAAAGACGCCAAAGCGGCAGGAATGCCGTTTTTATACGCGGCGGCGTCGGAAAAGGGCTTTTTTGAACGCGCAGGGTTTGACCATATGGCGGACGGATGCACTTTAAACGGCGAAGTACGGCATATTTATAAAATTGAAACCGTTTGTTTTTAAACGGGACGAATGAATTTTACGGGCAGGACGCCGTCTTTTAAGACGATCATGTAATGCCTGATGCGTTGAAAAAAAATATTGTCATGCGGATTGACGCTTTCCCAATTCAACGGGGAACAATCAATCATACGGGCGTCCGTCGGCGTAAAGGTTCCGGCATCGGCGCAAAAAATGCTTTGAACGATATTTTCTTTTATCAACGGATCAAGGTCAAAAGAGAAACAGTCACAAGCATTTGCCCAATTTTTGATTTTCGGATTTTCGGTTCGAGGTGCAGTTTCGGTCAAGCAGGAAACGGCGCGGCTTCTGCCGTCAAAGACGGTTTCCAAATAATTTAAGATATCCTCTTTTTTTATGGAGCCTGCCCGTTTGGCATAATGAAACAGCCTGTCTTCGTCGGCGGCAAAGGGGGATTTGATGCCGTTGGTCATAACGGAGTGCGGTCTTCGGACATAGGTGTAAAGGATCGTCATTTTATTTCTTTTTTTCCAAGACGATGATTAAGACGGCACTCAGAATCAAAGCGATGCCGCAGGCGATCTTTAACGTCATTTGTTCATGAAAGACCAGCACGCCGAAGAAGACGGCGGTTAACGGTTCCAAAGCGCCGAGAATGGCGGCAAGCGTCGGACCGATTAATTTAATGGCGATGGTCATGGTTTCCAAAGACAGAATTGTCGGGAATACGGCCAAAGCTGCGGCACAACCGAACACGAACCAAGAATTCAAGGGTTGCAGATTAACGCCGAATTTCAGATTTGCCCAAAAGACGGTTAAGCCGAACAACATCACATAGAACGTAACGGTTGAATAATTGCAATGTTTTATAGTAGGGACTTTTTTGATGGCGACCATATAAACGGCATAGCTCAAAGCTGAAATCAGGACTAAAGCGACGCCTTTTAAATTCAAGGGTTGGCCGTTTCCGCCTTTATAGAAAAGCGATATTCCCGCAGTTGTCAGAATAATTGCGAAGACGGTTCTTTTGGATATTTTTTCGCCGAAGAAAGCCGCCATGATGACGGCGACCAAAACGGGATAGATAAAAAGAATCGTCGAAGCGATACCGGCGTCGATATAGGTATAGCTCATAAACAAAGTCAGAGAGGACACGGCAAAGATTACGCCCAGAGGAAAAAGAAGGAGAGCTTGTTTTTTAGAAATTTTCAAAGAATGTTTTTTAACGCAGGTTTGCCATAAAAAGAACAGCACCAGTGCAAGGGCATATCTGTAGAATAGGACGGAATTGACGGAAATTCCCGCAGCGAACAGAGGCAGGGCGAACAGCGGGTTTGTTCCGTAACTGGACGCGCCGCAAGCACCGATAAGCAATCCTTTGGTTTTTCTGCGCATAATCAAGAGCTCCTTTATTTCGGCAAAGCGATAAGGGAGAACGGTAGGAGCCGCTTTAAAAAAAGTCAAGAAATCCGAAACGTCAGTTAAATATTTTTTCGATCACTCTGTTGATGTGCGGCAAATCGTTGTGAAGTGATTTGAACAGAGTGGTTATAAAATTTTTTGTTTCGTCGTTTTGCGGCATGCTCCCCTTGTAGGGGATGTAATACAAATCCATGGGCAAAGCGCCTTGTTCGTTCGGATACAGGTATTTTTCGCTTAACAACGTTGCGCCGTGTTTTTTATAAAAGCTGACGCGTCTGGAAGTATTTTCTTTTTTCGGGTCGATTTTTTCGACTTCCAGAAAACATCCGTTTTCATCGGGATAGAAATTTTTTAAAGCCTCAAGCATTTGTCCGCCGTACCCGTTTGAATGATAAGGTTTATATACGGCGATATAGTCGATAAACAAATGGCCTCGGGATGAAAACAACAAAGCATATCCGACGGATTTTTTATCGTCGAAGGCTCTAAGGAACTGATAAACGCCGTTTTTAATGCGGGAAGACAGGATTTGTTTTGATTTAATTTCTTCTTTGGGGAATTGCTGCAACATATCGTCATAGACGGCATCGAAATCAGCATAGGATGATTTTTCAAATGATAACATCAAAGCTCTCCTTTTTATTGTCGGTTATAAGGGGTCGGCTTTTTTTTATCAATGGAATTAAAGGGGGTATTTTTCTTGCAGAAAAAGGAAGAGTAATTTACTCTTTTCGTTAATTTGTGAACAGGAGGGCGGCAAATATGCCGATAAAAAATATATTTTGGGATGTTGACGGCGTTTTGGCGAATTTAAATTTCGCATATTTTAATTTTTTGACGCATCATCCGTCCTATCGCGAAACATACAAAGACCTTAAGTGGGAAGACTTGCCGAAGGTACTGCCGATATCTCCGAAATACGGTGCTTTGGAGCTCAAGACGCATCCGACGGCCGGAGAGCAGATGGATTATGATTTTTGTCATTCTCCGGAATTTTTTAACAACCGCCCCCTTTATCCGCATGTTGTTGACACGTTAAAGGAATTAAACGGGCAAGGGTATCGTCAATTTACTCTTTCTGCGACGTTTGACGTTGCGACAAAGAAGCGTCTTTTAAACGAACTTTTGAAAGATGTAACGGATTTTTTGACCATAGAGTGTGTACAACACGGCAAATACATGCACGATACGGCCAAAGAAGATATGCTCAAAGAATGTTTTGAGAAATACGGGTTAAAGGCAGAAGAAACGGTTTTAGTGGATGACAGGATATATAACCAATATGCGGCGATAAACGTCGGGGCGCATCCGGTCAGGTACCGTTGCGAATTTACGACGGATTTGCCGGAAGACCTGAAATGGATACCCGAAGTTCACAGTATGTCTGAAATGAAAGATTGGCTTTTGACCCAACACTGATACGGACGGGAGAAAAGGATGAGCAAAGTCATAACGATGATACCTGCGCGCTTAGCGGCGTCGCGTTTACCGAACAAGCCGCTGTTGGACATTAACGGCAAGACGTTGATTCAGCGGGTTTATGAAAATGTCAAAGCGGCGATTAAAGGGGATGTCTGCATTGCCTGCGGGGACGAGGCGATAAAGAAGGAAGCCGAAAAATTCGGAGCGATGTGCGTATTGACGGATCCGAATCTTCCTTCGGGAACGGATCGCATAGCGACGGCGTTAAAAGAGATAGATCCTGACGGGACGAAATACGACATAGCGGTTAATTTTCAAGGGGATAACATCAATGTTGATCCTGCGATTAACAACCGATTGATTAAGATTATAGAAGAAACGGATTGCGATTTAGCGACATGCGGCATGGTTTTCAAGACGTTAAAAGATGCCGAAAATCCGAACAATGTCAAGATAGTGATGGGGCTGGAAAAAGGCGAAACGCAAGGCAGAGCGGTTTATTTTTCGCGTGCTTTGACACCGTTTATCCGTGATGAAAATTGTCCCTATCGGGATTATTATCACCATATCGGGATATATGTTTTCAAGACGAGCGTTTTGAAAGAATTTTTAAATATGAAAGAAGCCGTTCTTGAGAAACGCGAGAAGCTGGAACAGTTAAGGTTTTTGGCGAACGGTTATCATGTTCAGGCATTGATTGTTGACAAGATCAAGCTGAACGAAGCGGCGCCTGCGGACATAAATACCGTTGAAGAGCTGGAAGAATTCAGACGTCTTGACCGATGCTAAAGGAAAGCGGCCTCTAAACGCAGAGGCCGCTTTTTTTAATATTCAGAAGGACATTTTTATTCCGATTCCGAATTCAGTCATGTCTTCGATATAATCGGTTTTGGAATCATAATCGAATTTTACGTAACGCAAGGAACCGTTTAAAGCGAGATTTTCAGCCATTTTATATTCAAGACCGATTCCGAAACGCGCACCGATATGCTCTTCTTCCAAAGATCTGTTAAAATTATCCGAAACAGAAAATTCGTAACGTCCCAATCCTAATGTTCCGAACAGGTCGGTTTTTTTATTGACGGGAAAATACGCAGAGGCATCTACACCGAAAGCGTAAAAATCGGCTTCCGAAGAATACCAACCGTAAGAGCTTTTTTCTTCTTTAGCGGATTTTTGATAAAAAAGAGCAAAGCTTAGCGGCGTTTTGGCTTGAATTTTTGTTCCGAGCAAAACGGCGACAGAAGAGAATGAATCTTCAACGTCTTGATCTAAACCGTCGGTCATACCGACGCTGTTTGAAGACAGTTCAAAACCCAAGAAAGGTTTTGATTCTTGGATAAGAGAGGTGTTTTCTGCTTTTGCCTGTTGGCAAACAAGGCTTAGGAAAACAAAGAATAAAAGTTTTTTCATAATCGAACATACCTTTCGTTTTTTAGTAAAACAAAACCCGCCGAAGAAAGGCGGGCGGATGTTCGAAAACCGTATTCTGTTAAAACGGCTCGGCCTATTTGGCGCATAGCCTTATTCAGCCGACATCCGCCCATCGGGACAGAAGTCGGCATAAAATTAAAGTCGCATGCGACGACTAACAGAATTTAGGGTTTTCGACGCCCTAAAGTTCAGGAAAGCCCGAACTTCGAAAAAAGTATAACGAAATATAATCAGCTAAACAATTAAAAATGAAACGGGGGATTTTCAAAAACAGCACAACAAAAAACCGCCTGAAAAGGCGGTTTTTTTTGTTTTGGCGACCCCAGGGGGATTCGAACCCCCGTTACCGCCGTGAAAGGGCGATGTCCTAACCGTTAGACGATGGGGTCATCATCTCGGCACGGGCTTATATATAAAGATTATACCCGACGCGGTCAATAGATTTTTTTCGTTTTTTATCTTTTTTTTCCGCCTATTCGTAATTTCTCATCAATCCGACCAATTTGCCCTGTATCGTAATGCGTTCGGGGCTGTAAATTCTGGTCTCGTACGCCGGATTGGCGGGTTCCAAAGCAACAGCGTTTCCTTTGCGTCGGATTTTTTTCAGCGTTACTTCGCATCCGTCAACCAAAGCGACGGCGATTTCTCCGTTTTCCACCGTGTTGCAACGCCTGATGATGACGGTGTCTCCGTCCAATATGCCGGCGTTTATCATGGAATCGCCCGCAACCGTCAAAGCGTAATGTTCGCCGTTTCCGACCATGTTGGCGGGAACGCAAATCGAATCGTTGCCGCACAAGGCTTCGATCGGCGTTCCTGCCGCTATTTTGCCGTAACGGGGAAGCTCAACCGAATTCGCAACCAAATTCGCACTGAATTTTGAAAAAGCATTTGTCGTGCGTACAAATTCTTTGACGCCCGTTTGAGGAAAATCGCCTGCATCTTCGGGCATTCGCAAAACTTCCAACGCCCGCGCACGATTCGGCAAGCGGCGGATAAACCCTCGTTCTTCCAAGGCGGAAATCAAACGGTGAATACCCGATTTCGATTTTAAACCGACGGCTTCCTTCATTTCTTCAAACGAAGGCGAAACCCCGTCTTCGTGCAGGCGTTTGTTAATCAACATTAACAGTTCGTGTTGTTTTTTGGTCAGCATAAAAAATTCCCGTTAATATAATTTTCTTATTTTGTTCTACTTTAGTTCTCTGTTTTTTTCAAGGTTTTTTTAGATTTTTAGGCGTATGATGCTTTTCGTCAATTCCATAAAACGGAGCTTTGGGCGTGAAAATATCTCGCTTTTCTTTTAAACGAAAAAAACGCTATGTCGCCGCAAAACCTGTCAAAATAACGGGTCGAGCCCATTCGTTCCGCTTAAATAAAATCAAACACGAAAAAATCCCCAGAAGATGGAAAAGCTTCTATTTCTGGATGCCGTTTTATTTGGTGTTTTTGATAATTTTTCTTTCCGTCGGCTTGGGCTGGGTGTTGCACAGAGAATCCGTGTTAAAACAAAATCCGACCGCAAAAGTTTCCGAAAACATCAAAGGCAGATCAGGCGGAAATCCGTTCTTGGGCGCGGGAGAATCGCTAAGCCTGAGAATGAGAAAAGCCCCTTTGGCTTATGACGGATCTTTTTTAACGGCCATGGGCGATAAATCCGTTCCTTCCGAATATATCGAAAGCGTTTCAGTTCCCCGACAAGAAATCCAAACATGGGAGCGTTACGCCGTTGATTGCGACGTCGAAGACGATGTTCCCGTCATTGCAATCGTGATTGACGATTTGGGGTTGAACCGCAAAATGACCAAAGAAATAATTTCTTTGCCGGCGCCTTTGACCGTATCTTTTATGTCATACGCCGATGATTTGGACCGGCAAACGCTGGAAGCCAAAAACAAAGGGCACGAATTATTACTGCACACCCCGATGGAACCGTTCAACAACGATCCGGGACCGGGGGCGCTGTTCATAAATATGGATGATAAAGAAATTCAAGATCGCTTAAACGTCATGTTTAATGCTTTTTCGGGATATGTCGGTATCAACAATCATATGGGCAGCCGCTTTACTTCCGATCGGCATGCCATGGATGTCGTTATGGCAGAAGTCAAAAAACGCGGGCTGTTGTTTTTGGATTCTTTAACGGCGCGTCGCAGCGCCGGAAAAACCGTCGCAGAGGCGCACAAAGTTCCTTATGCCGTTCGCAATGTTTTTTTGGATAACGCCAGAACAACGTCAAAGGTCACGGAACAATTGCGGTTGCTGGAAAGTGTTGCGGAACGAAACGGAACGGCAGTCGGCATCGGGCATCCGCACAAAGTAACGGCGGAAGCTTTAAAAATATGGATTCCCGAAGCTCAAAAGCGCGGGTTTGCAATTGTTCCCGTCAGCACGGTTGTTCGCCGTCTGATGCAAAACAAAAAAGATAAAGAAGCTTTTGAAGCTCTTAACCATCCCGAAGAAGAATAATCAAGGGCGGGACGCTTATTTTGAAAAAACGGGAAGCGCTGTTTTCTCTTACAGTTGAGCCGTTTTCGATTCTTCGGATAATTGCAGGCTCCATTCTTTTTCAAAGCGTTCTCGGAAATCAGGCATGGCATCGGGCAAATTGATTTCGGGCAAGCTTTTAAAGGATTCTTTTTCTTTGTCGGAAAGCGGCTGTGTCAAAGCTTTTTCAATTTCATCCGTCAATCTGTTAATCGCAGGGGCGTCCGTTTCGGAAAGGTCTGTTCCGACGGCACGGATTCTTTGGTGCAAAGGATGCTTTTCGTCTTGATTTATCTTTTTTAAATACGAACTTTCCGCCAACAAAACCGTCGGACGACCGTTTCGTTCGATATGAGTCGGTATAGACGTTTGTTCCGAGCGAATCGGGTTATTGTCGGCAATACCCGTAACGACGGCATTGACGCTTTGCAGCCATACAAAGAATTCATTTTTTTGCGGACTGTCTGTAATATCTGTATTTTCTTCGTACGTCATAAAGCGTACGTCCAAATTCGGATGGCGCTTTTTGAGATTATCGGAGATTTTTAAAAGGAGCTCTTGAGCCGCAGGATGAGAATTTGCCAAAAATCCGACGGCTTTGCCGTCAAGGGATGACAAACGTTCTGCCGGTTTATAGGGCGGCGGCAGGGGTCTTTTGGGCTTTTTAGCGAACGGCTTGACGGGCTTGAGAGGCGTTTCCCCGTTGAATGCGGGCGGAGCCTGATCCGCCCCCGCAGGGTGCAATTCTGGAAAAACGTTTGAATTTTGAGGTCTCGATTCAAAGGGCGTTTGAGCCCAAGTAACGACAGGAAAAAGGAAAACGGAAAAAAAGATAAAAAGAATTTTGTTCATAACGAATCTCCGCGTCGGTCTTTTTACAGAATCTAACGCGGAGAAAACGAAAATCTTTCGAAACGGGTGATTTTTTTAAACGTTTGCCGTTTTTTGTTCGGCAGGAACCGTTTCGCTAATCTTTTTTTCTTGGGCTTTTGCGCGTCTGTTGGACCAAAGCAGCTTAGCATAAGAGCGCATATCGATAACCTTGTCCGTTTCGTCCAAGATTTCTCGACCCAGAATGGTTTCCAGCACGTCTTCCATCGTAACGATGCCCAACCAAGTTCCCAATTCGTCATAAACGACGCCGATATGGTTTCTTGTTTTCAGCATTTCCGAGAAAATGTAATCGATATTGGACGTTGAAGCGATTTCCAGAATGGGACGAATCAGCGAATCGATGCGCAAGGTCGGATCTTTTCCGATAATATCGGATTTATGGACGTAGCCGACAAAGATTTCTTCATCTTCATTTTTCATGACGGGAAATCGAGAGAAGGAATGTTTTGTAGCGATTTCGACGAATTCCTGAATTGTGATTCCGGCCAACACGGTACAACAGACGTTTCTGGGGGTTGCGATATCTTTTGCTTTGAATTCCTGCAAATTCAACGTATTGCAGATAACGCGGTTTTCTTCGTCATCGATGTATTTTTCGGTATAGGCTAATTTTGTCAGAGCTTTAATTTCTTCTCTGATATCGCTGTGTTCTTCTTTTTTAGAGCTGATCAGCTTAACAAAGATTTCCGAGAGTTTTAAGAACGGTTTAAGGATAAAGATCATAATCGGCAGGATAAAGCAAAGAAATCCGACCAAGCTGCGCCAATGAGTTGCGCCGATGGTTTTAGGAAGGATTTCCGAGCACAGCAAAATAGTAACTGTCATCAAAGCCGATGCCAAAGCGACATATCCCGATCCGAAGACGTTGGCGACCTGAGCGCCGATACAGGAAGCGCCGGCGGTATTTGCGACGGTGTTCAGGGTCAGGATGGCGGACAGAGGGGTATCGATATTGGCTTTAAAGAAAGACAATTTTTTATAAACGGACGGATTTTTGTCTTCCAGCTGGGCGATGTAAGTCGGAGTTACAGACAAAAGCGAAGCTTCCAGCATAGAGCACAGAAAAGAAATTCCGACGGTCAGGCAGATCAAAGTAATCAGGAGCGGCATAAAAAGAATCCCACAAACAAAAAAAGATTTAAGATTAAGGTAGCACCGGCGTTTTTTCGGGTAAAGGGAAATACAAAAGAAAGTTTTTTTATTTTTTTGAATTTTGTTCGGCTTTGCGCAATCTGTAGCATGTCAGCAAATGAACGGACATTGTTGTGATATCCTGAGCGATACCGCCGTTTGAACCGGCATGGATGTCATGGATCAGCCAAAAGACGCAACACGACGCAAAGACCAGCCTTAGCTTAATTCCCGAAAAATAAGCCGCGCCGAACGTTGCGCACAATACGGCAGCCAACGGCAACAGGCTGTAAGGAGTTTGGTACGTTTTCCAACCGAAGAACAAAGCGATGGCGGCGAACGGAAAAGCGATAACGGCGCCTTTATAGCGTCGGTTCAGGAACATTCGGACTGCGATGACGGCTTGGGAAGATGCGCCCGTTAATTGGTTTAACAGGAAATAATGAACGCAGAACAAAGCCGAGGTCAGGCTGAAAAGCAAGAAGAGCCGATTGTCTTTTTTTTGCAACCCTGCGCAAATACCGGTGCAATAGGCGACATATCCGATAATTTGCGGCAGGGTGAAGAAGTCCATTTATTTATTCAAGCGGCTTTTGCGACAGGGATGCTTTCTGAGTTGCTTTGAGAATCTTTGTAAATTCTGTAGGCGGTCAAAGCATGGGAAGCGGCAATGGTTACGTCAAAAGCCATGGCTCCGAGGGATCCGACAATAAAGTTATGGGCGAACCACATGCAATTTGTCGATATAAAGATCATTCTTAAAGGGATACCTTTCCAATAAGAAGCTCCGAAGGTTGCGACGATCAACGCGGCCAACGGCAACAGGCTGACCGGGGAAACATAAGTCAAATATCCCATGACCAAAGCGATCAGGGAAAACGGATAAGCGACCACCCATCCGCTCCAACGTACGGACATGAACATACGGATTCCGATCAAGGCGGCGGAAACGGCGGCGGTGTCATTTCCCATCATATAATGGTGTAATCCGAACAAAACCCAGCTGTATCCGAAGAATTTGAACAAACGTTTATCATCTTTTTGAGCACAGGCGTAAAAAGACGATACATAAGCAATATAGCCGACGATTTGAGGAAGACTGAACCATTCCATAGCGATATGTCCCGAGTTAAAGGAAGCCGGTGTTCTCCGTTTTCGGGATCATACGATTCGGACGGGGATGCCTTGCTTTCGTAAAGCGCGTTTCAGGTCAGGGACGGGAAGCGTGCCGTAATGAAAGATAGATGCGGCCAAAGCGGCATCGGCGTAACCAAGGTTGAAAGCATCAACGAAATGTTGCGGATTAGCTCCTGCGCCGCCCGATGCAATGACCGGCAGTGTTGTATTCTTCGACACCAAAGCTGTCAAGTCCAAATCGAACCCTTTTTGTGTTCCGTCCGCATCCATGGAAGTCAGAAGAATTTCGCCCGCACCGAGTTCTTCGATTTTTTGAATCCAATCGGAAACTTTGATGTCTGTTTTATTTTTTCCGGCATTGGTAACGACGAAATATTCATTGTCGAATTTTTTTGCATCAACGGCGACGACAACGCACTGAGCTCCGAAATGTTGCGATGCTTGCTTTATCAGATCTGGGTTTTTGACGGCTGCCGTGTTTAAAGATACTTTGTCGGCGCCTGCCAACAACAGATTCCGGATGTCTTCAATGCTTTTGATGCCGCCGCCGACCGTAAAGGGGATAAAGACTTCTTTAGCGACTTTTTCAACGACGTCCAACATTGTTTTTCTGCCGTCGTTTGTTGCGGTTATGTCCAAAAAGACTAATTCGTCTGCGCCTTCGTCCGAATATTTTTTCGCCAAAGAAACGGGATCGCCCGCATATTTTAAATTTTCAAAATTAACGCCTTTGACCGTTTGTCCGTCTTTGACGTCCAGACAGGGGATAATACGTTTTGTCAGCATATTATTTCTCCGCTTCGATTTTAAACGACTCGACCCAGCGTCTTAAGACTTCCTGTCCCGTTTTGCCGCTTTTTTCGGGATGGAATTGTGTCGCGACGATGTTGCCTTTTTCAACGGCGGCGGTAAAAGGAATGTGATATTCCGCAGTCGCCGACACGACGGCAGGATCCGACGGGACGACGTGGAATGAATTGACAAAGTAAAAATAGTCGTTGCTCAGCAGGGTATTTGATTTTTCCGTTCGGATTTGATTCCAACCGATTTGAGGGATTTTTCCTTGGCGAAAGCGGACGTTTTTTCCTTTAAAGACGCCTAATCCTTGAACGCCGGGGGCTTCTTCCGAAGAATCGAACAACACCTGCAACCCGACGCAAATGCCTAAAAAGGGGACGCCTTCGTTTAAACGGCGTTTTAACGGTTCGGCAAGTCCTTGAAACTTTAAAGATTCCATAACCTGCCCGAAATGCCCCTGTCCCGGAAAGATTAAGCGGTCGGCATTTAAGATGTCTTCCGGTTTTGAGGTTAAACGGAAAGAAACACCTATTGCATTTAAGGCATTGACGATACTTTTTAAATTTCCGCCGCCGTAATCCAAAACCGTAAGCATGTTAACCCCTTTGACCGAAATGGAAAAACCGAAGTGATTATAAGGGACGCAAAAAAATAAGGAAAGCCCAAAGGTTTAAGTTTTGGAACACAAATAAAAAGTGCCGTAGGGCAAGGGCTTGTTTGACGACGTAAAAGAAAAAAGGCGCCGATACTTTTTATCGTAACCTTTGGTGTAAAAAGACACTTAGTTTGATTATTTAAGACAGATAGTTTGATTATTTCGGGCAAGTTGATTTAAAAGTTTGCATTAGTTATTCTTTATATTATTTAGGAAAAGAAATTTTTCTATAACCAATTTTTTCTGCTATCAACGGTTTAATAATATTGTTAATTTCAATATGCATTGATTCGGCTTCTTGTTTTGTTATGTCAAATTTATCTTTTGTTATTTTATATCCGTTTTTAATCAAATCTTCAATAATGCTATTTTTGATTTTGAATATTTTAAAATATTGCTCAATTAAATTCTCGTATAAAACATTTTCTGTTTTTATCCTGTTGGCATAAACTCCCAATTGGTCGGGTACAAATAAAGAATAACCTTTTTTAAAACTATTATAAATGCCAACAGAAAAATATTCATTTTGTGGAAGTTTTATTTTTGCAAACATGTTTTTTACTTTTGCTAAATTTTCAATATCTAAAGCCATTGCCTGTTGTGCATAAGGTCTTTGGGAAACTTGAAAACCCACTACCTTGAAATTATCTCTGTAAAATTGTTGAAGAGTTCCTATTGAAGCAACATAGATGTGCGGATTATATTGTTTAAAATCTTGGATAGGATAATACCTGCCATTAATGCAATCTGTATAAGCAAAAAACAAGGCAACTGCAAAATTTTTTGTAATATCCAAATAATTGGTTTTAAATTCATAATGTTGTGCTAATGCTTCCAGATCGAAGTCAAAATCCAGTCCCATACAACCAATTTCCTTAGGTAGTCTTTCAAAATAAGGTGTACGAGTAAAAAGTTCTTTAAATTCCTCTTTTTTTATCCATTCAACACAATGTTTTATTGGTTCCATAGTTTTATTTATTCTTTTGAAACTTGGAGAAAATGTTCGGTAGTTTCTATTTTGACCTCTGAATAATAAATGATCGAATTCATTTCCAACTTGTTTTATTGTTGGATATTTGTTTCTGTGTTCAAGTGCGGCTTTAACAATATTCATTCTGTGATTTGCCGTCTGTCTTGCTTTATCTGTAATAACGGGCGGTTTGTAATTTAATGGAACAATTGCCGTTGATTTGGTTTCGCATTCCCGAAGTTTTTGCTGTAATTCAGGCTCTAAACTCGAAAACAATATTTCGTATGACATTCCGCCATTTACTTTGACTTCTCTTGAAATATATTTGCTTTCAGGTTTGTTGATTTCCATTCGGATTGAACGAGTGCTCTTTAACCCCTTAGCCTGTGCGATTTCTTTAATAGGGACGAACGAGTTAAAAGCGGTGCTTGCACCTGCTTTTTCAACGAGTGAGGAGCTAGAAGCTTTGCTTATATTTATATATTCATTCATGGTACACACACATTAACTCTGAAGATGAAGAATTGGAACATCACTTCCGATCATTGTGTCGGTTTCGTATCAATTAAAAATTTGAACAGAACAGCAGAATTTTCAAAAACCTCAAAAGACTCACTTGCCCGCAATAATCATACCATTTGAACCAAGCCTTAATCACCCTAAAACACAGGCACAAAGAGGATTAAAATCCTTTTGCCCGAAATAATCACACCATCTGCACCGAGTAGAAAAAGAGTAAAAAGAGTAATTACGGTTCACATGGTTTGATTATTTCCCGCCCCTGAAATCCGCTACACAAGCCAATTACCCAAAATAATCGCACCATCTGCCCTACGCAAAACACTCACTTCAATACATTTGGTTACCGAACCCTCTTTTTGGTTCGCTTCCGCCCCCGCTGTCCCAATAAAAAAACCTCCCGAAGGAGGTCTTTTTATTGGAGCGGATGAAGGGAAAGCTCGCTAAAGCTCGCCCCTTTCAGGGGTCGCTCGGCACTGCCTCGCGTCGTAACCTTCGGTTACCGAACCCTCTTTTCGGGTTCGCTTCCGCCCCCGCTGTCCCAATAAAAAACCTCCCGAAGGAGGTCTTTTTATTGGAGCGGGTGAAGGGAATCGAACCCTCGTCGTAAGCTTGGGAAGCTTCTGCTCTACCATTGAGCTACACCCGCACGCTTAGTATCTTTATACCGATATGGAATAAAGATACAAGCTTTTTTTAGCGTTTGATGTAGTCGTTAAAAGCAGGGCTTGACAGCTCGCTGTCCAAACGCGCGGACAGAATTTTAACAACATCAAACATCAGGTTCGTCCAAATGCGTTCGCGTTCCTGATAGGTCGCTTCGCTGTCAACGATTTCCTTCTTAGCTGCCAAAGCCGTCGTTTCCACCAAGACACGCCCTTCTGCATCAACGATCTGGATGGTTACTTCAAACTTTGCCGAATACTGCTGCTTGACGGATTTAAAGCAAGAGCCCGTGATGATGTTTTCTTCAACAATGCCGGCATCCTTGATCAGGAAACGGACATGACGGTCGGGCGTTCCGTCAACGCTGAAACGGTTCTCAGCCCATTTATGAATGATCTGTTCGGGCGTGACCAACAGCAAATGTTCAATGTTGGGAGCTCTGTTGGGCGGGTTGTAGCTGGAAATAAATTTAATGTCCTGAGCTTTCAAAACAATTTTCTGACCGAACGGTACGGGAGGATAAAAATCTCCCTGAGCAGGCGCCGTGTAAGCTTGTTGCTGTGCTTCCGGAGCATTGTACGCCTGAGGCGCATAGCCCGTCTGATAACCCGTTTGAGAATAATTCGCATTATACGGCGTATATCCCGACTGATAGGACGTTGACGAACAAGCGCCTAAAACCGCCGCAACCGCAATCGGAAAGGCAAAACGCAGAAGTTTGAACATTTACTTATTCTCCTGACTTAAATCTTTAGAGGTTAACGTATATCTTTTTCCGCAGAACTGGCAGTCGACGATAATCTTTCCGTCAATAATCATATCGTCGATATCCTGAGGAGGAAAGCTTTTTAACATTTCTAATACCTTTTCTTGCGAGCATCGGCAACCAAATTCAAGCAATTTAGGCATAAAAATTTGCAAATCGTTTAAGTGGTAGAGTCTGTTGATAAGTTTTTCAACCGGAAGATTTGTGTCAACCAATTCTTCGTTCGTTACGCTGTTCAACAAAATAACGGCAGTCCGCCACAATTCTTCTATGTCCTCTTCGGACAGATGGGCAGCCGCTTTTTGTGCGGCGGGCATTTTTTGAATCATGATCGCGCCGCATCTCCACCCGTTTTTCCCGTCGGGCGGCGCAATATGCAATCTGACGGCCGTCCCGATCTGTTCGGAATCTCTGAAATACTGATGCACGCATTCGGTCAGCGTAGGCTGTTCCAAACCGATAATACCTTGATAATTTTCGGCGGCTCCTTTTTGTTCAACCATGAAAGACAAAGCGCCGTGTCCGAAAAAAGCTGGAACTTGAGCGGTTTTCTTTTCGGCTTGTTCCAGTTCGGCTTTTTGCAAGGCATCTTTGTCAAATCGGGCATAACCGCGGATTTTGCCTTCGCTGGTTTGGTTGACCACCAAAGTGGAAACAGGACCGTCGCCTTGGATTTGCAAAGAAAAAACGCCGTCGTACTTAATGGAAGAACATAACAAAGCCGACAAGCCGACAGCCTCGCCCAACAGCATTCCCACCGTTTGCGGGTAATCATGCTGGGACAAAATGGTGTCCAGCGTGTCGCACAGGCGTACGGCGTGCCCTCTTGTCAGCCCCGAATCGATAATAAAAGAATATGCAGCATCAGCCATCAGGCATTCTCCTTTATTCTATTTAATGAGACAACTTCCTTTAAAAATCTTTAAAACTCGTCTATAAAACGGATAAATTATTGCAGGCAAGAGAATAATGACGGAAAAAAAACTTTTATCGCCAAAGCCGATAACGCAAAAGCGTTTAATGAATATTGCCCTGTATTATTTAGGGCGATATGAGACGTCTTCAAGCCGTTTGAAATCTTTTTTGCTCAGACGGATTGCCAAAGAACGCTTAAAAGGAGCAGACATCCCCGACAATGCGGAAGATCTGGTTTGCGAAGTCGTCAATAAAGTTTGTTCGGACGGTTATGTCGATGACGCCCGCTATGCGGATACGCTCGTGCGGCGATTGACGTCTTCGGGCAAGTCTCAAAAAGCCATACGCGAAAAAATGCGTCAAAACGGAATTCCCGAAGAAGTACAAAAAGAAGTTTTATCGCGCTATCTGGAAAACGCGGACGACGCGGAATTGGAAGCGGCTCTTCGACTGGTACGCAAAAAGCGGCTGGGTTTTTGCCGACCCGAAGAGCTTCGGCGCGAATTTCGCAAAAAAGATTTGGCAGTATTGGCTCGTGCGGGCTTTTCTTTTCAAACGGCTCTCAAAGCTCTCGGAGAATCGGATTCGGAGGAAGATTATGAATATTAAGGACAAGCTTTTAATTTGTGATTTTGACGGCGTTCTGATCGACAGCGAACTGATCGGATGCCAAATTTGGTCCGAAATGTTGGGCGCTGTCGGAGCTCCCGTTTCCGTCGAATCGATGCTGAACGACTATACGGGCAAAAGCGGTCCTCAAATATGTGCGCAAATAGAAAAGGATTACGGCTATACATTGCCTTCGGGTTTTTTGGATACCGTGAACGAACGCGTCGAAACATTGTTTGAAACACAACTTCGTGCGATGCCCGGAGCGGCAGAGACTCTGAAATCTTTGGAAATGTCCAGATGTATTGCATCGGGCAGCCGGCCGAAGCGTTTGTTTCAATGTCTGAGAGTAACGGGATTGGATTCTTTGTTTAAGGAATCAGAGGTGTTCAGCTCGCATTGGGTCAAAAGGGGCAAGCCTGCACCGGATATTTTTTTGTATGCGGCGGAAAAGATGGGATTTCCGCCTGATCGTTGCATTGTTTTGGAAGACAGTGTTGCGGGCGTTTGTGCTGGTCTTTCGGCGGGTATGACGGTTTTGGGGTTTGTCGGCGGTTCGCACTGTACGCCGTTTAGGGTTCAAAGCCTGAAAGAAGCGGGAGCGAATCTTCTTTTTGATAAGTTTTCGGATTTGCCGGAAATTCTCAACCGTCTTCCTGATGCAACAGAATCGCGGTCATCAGCGAAGCAAAGATAATGATGGGGCTCCACACGGCAAAAGCGATGGGCAATGCCGTTGAAAAACCGAGAGCATAAGTAATTCTTGTCGTGAAATACAGCAGGAAACCGCTGGCGATTCCCGTGCTGATTCGCAACAGGCTTCCGCCTTGCCGCTGGTTCGGGTTAATAGAAAACACGGCGGCGATAAGAATCATGGTTACCAACAGGAACGGGGACGCGATCAGCGATTGGAAATGCAGCCTGTGGGAATGGGAAGAGAATCCCGTTCTTTCAAAGAAACGAATCAGATCCGGCAGATCCCAGAACGATATAGTTTCCGGCGAAGCGAAATTTTCCTGTATTTTTCCGAGTGTCAGACTGGTCGGGAACATCAGCTCTTTAAAGTTTTGGATAAGCTTTCCTTTTTCATAGATTCTCACGTCGGTCAGCAGGAAGAATCCGTCGGCGAGTAAAGCTGAGTCGGCATCGATTCGCCTGAGGAATCTGTCATTTTGAGAGAATTCAAAGATACTGACGATTTTTAAAGTGAGGTTATATTTTTCCTGTCTGATGGCGTCGGCATGGACGACATACATTTTATCGTCGCGGTGTTCTCTCAGCCACATGCCTTGGATATTGATGGTCGGCAGGTCGGACTTTTTATCTTCGAGTCTTTGATATTTTGCGAACATGGCGGCTGAGAAGGGGTTAAAAGCCGTAACGTTAAGGATTCCCAGAACGAAAGCCGTAACCATCAAAGGAGCAATGAACTGCCAAACGGATTGTCCTGCAGATCGGATAATGACCAGTTCATGGCTTTTTGTCAGGCGCCAAAAAACGATAATGGCGCCGATTAGGACGGCGAACGGCAGGATGGTTTGAAGCATGTTCGGCAATTTTAGAAGAGCCATGATCAGCACGTCGCCGAAGGTATAAGTAATTTTTGTTGTTCCTTTTTTCATCAATTCGATGACGTCGAACAAGACGATGACAAAGCCGAGAGCCAGCATAACGGCGAAGAAGGATGCCAAAAATTGTTTGATGATGTACCGGCTTAGGATTCGAGGCATGGACATTGACGAAGAGTCTCCCAACAAAACACGAAAATAGGAATAACAAAAAAGATCGGAGATATCAACGGGGCAAGACTTTAATTATAAAATATGCAATAAAATCAGCATGTTTTAAAAAAAATGAATAAATTAAAAAAAGGTATTGACATGGGAGTGGTGGTAGGTATATATCGGGTTTTGCGTTTTGAGGAGCTGGGACGAAAAGTTCTTGCAAGCGGGTTTCAGATTTGTTAGAAAGGAAGTCCGCGCCGAAAGAAGCGGAGAGATATTAGAGAGTAGTGAATAAGGGAAGAGAGAGGATGCACGGGCGGCTGGCTGAATAAGTTATGAGGCGAGCAGTTTTAGTGCATCGGAAGGAAAGACAAAGAGGTATGTTTAGGCATACAGATTTGTGAGGACCTTGATCAATTTAGTGATTTTGAATTGAGAGCGATGCCGGGACGGCTTGAGGAAGAGATTAGCAGGGATGCTGATTGATTAACATGAGAGTTTGATCCTGGCTCAGAACGAACGCTGGCGGCAGGCTTAACACAT